>Ga0123352_10007323_pt1 | contig 16998 bp, 12 predicted proteins | sample TergutLab28metaG_FD_89700 | JGI IMG/M metagenome (GOLD analysis project Ga0123352, IMG submission 89700) | Labiotermes labralis P1 segment gut microbial communities from Petit-Saut dam, French Guiana - Lab288 P1 | ecosystem: Host-associated > Arthropoda: Insects > Digestive system > Gut ... | reverse complement strand
TGGCTTTTTGCGATAAATTCGCATACTAAACCACAACTCAAAAAGTCCAGCAACCCCTGTTATGCCAAGGTGTTGCAAGACTTTTTCATGGTGGGCCTTCACGGACTCGAACCGCGGACCCACAGGTTATAAGCCGGTTGCTCTAACCAACTGAGCTAAAGGCCCCCATTTTTGGAACACGTTTAGTCATGGTAGCATAATCAATCCAAAAAAGCAATAGGTTTTATGCATCGCTTTTTTGTTTTTTGCAGAACAGATAAATCTAATCGTTTAAAAGGCGTGGTTCATAATTGCGCCCCTCCACAATTCCCAGTGGCATCAAACCAAATTTTTATCTAGCACTATGTGAAATTATGTGATAATTGACAAAATAGTGTTGACATCATTCTGGCAATATTATACAATTTTAAATCTAATCGTTTAAAAATGCGGGGGAGGTGATTCCATTGGCTACGGTCACCATAAAGGACATTGCCAGAGAAGCTGGTGTTTCTACTGCTACAGTATCTTATGTCATCAACGGAACAAGAAATGTTATTCCCGAAAAACGCCAACGCGTTCTTGATGTAATCTCAAAAACAAACTATCAGCCAAATCAAGTTGCAAAAAGTTTGCGCATGAAAAAAACGAACATAGTTGGTGTTTTGGTTGAAGATATTTTGTCATTCCCTGCGGCACGCATAATCAACGGAATTTCCGAATATTTCGAAAGGACGGATTACCATATTCTCCTCAATGATTTGAGAATGATGGATAGTTTGTATAATAAGTATGACCAGGTAGATGAGCAAAAAGATAAAATAAACGAAGTTCTTGCATTTTTGAATTTCGGTGCTAAGGTTGATGCAGTCATATACATCGGAATGTTCGATCGTGATATCTCCGGAGTTATAAAGGACATGGATAAACCGCTGGTAATTGCATATTCAACATCAAGTGACGACTATGCCTACAGTGTCACATATGAAAACGAAGACTCATCAGCCGAACTTACAAAACATGTAATTAACTCAGGTCATCGACAAATCGCCGTAATAACCGGGCTTGTAAACACTTCCCCAGCACAATTGCGCCTCAAAGGTATAAACAAAGCCTTTAAAGACGCAGGGCTTATATTGGATAGTGCGTTGGTTAAGTTTGGCGATTGGGAACGTGCAACAGGCTTCTCATGTATGATGGAATTGCTCGAGCAAGAGCAAGGTTCGTTGCCAACGGCCGTTATAGCTATGAATGACCTTATGGCAATAGGCGCAATGGATGCACTCAGAGAGGCAGGCCTCTCTGTTCCAGGTGATATTTCCGTTGTGGGATTCGATAATAGGGAAGTATCAGGGTTCGCATTCCCCAAACTTACAACAGTAGACATAGACTTGAAAGCCATTGGGACTACATCTGCGCAATTGGTGTCACGTTGTTTGAGCGGAAAACTCAATATTAACGATAAGAAAACTATAATAATTCCAAGTGAAGTAATCGAGCGAGAAACAGTATCCGTTGCCAAATTAATATAAATAAAGAAGTGAGGGGCAGAAAATGAGTAAGTTTAAGATTAACGATAATTTTTGGAACAACTATCAAAATATTGTGTGTGATGTCATGTTGCCATATCAATATGCGATACTGAACGATTCAAAGAGTGAGAACGATGGAACAAAGGATTTAGAAGGCTATATAGTACACTCGGTTAACAATATCGAAAAAAGTCATGCAATTGAAAATTTTCGCATAGCAGCCGGAGAATCAGAAGGTGATTTCTATGGCATGGTTTTTCAAGACAGTGATGTAGCTAAATGGCTTGAAGCTGTTGCTTATGCGCTTGCACTAAAACCCAACCCTGAAATTGAAAAGCAAGCGGATGATACCATCGCCTTAGTCGGCAAGGCGCAAGAAGCTGACGGATATTTGAATACGTTTTATTCAATAAAACATCCTGATAAAAGGTGGCAAAACTTGCAAGAAGATCACGAGCTATATTGTGCCGGACACTTTATTGAAGCTGGTGTTGCTTATTACGAATCAACAGGAAAAACTGCTTTATTAGAAATTGTAAAAAAGATAGCTGATAATATTTACAGTGTTTTTGTGACAGGAGAAAGAGAAGGCATACCGGGTCACCCAGAGATAGAACTTGCATTAGTTCGCCTGTACAATGTCACAAATGATAACAAGTATCTTGAACTTGCAAGTCATTTTGTCGATGAAAGAGGTAAGAATCCAAAATTTTATGCACAGGAAAAAGAAGGACGCGGTGGTACTGTTACGTGGGGAATGGATGTAAATGATACAGACTATTCACAAGCTTCACGTCCAGTCCGCGAAGAAGTTAATGCTGTTGGTCATTCGGTAAGAGCCGCTTATTTATATACCGGAATGGCAAAGGTGGCTCTTGAAACAGCCGACAAATCACTTGTTGAAGCCTGCGAGAGAATGTGGGATAGCATGGTAAATAAGCAAATGTATATAATTGGCGGTATCGGCTCAAGTGCTGCCGGGGGCGAATGTTTTACTGCAGACTATGATTTGCCAAACGATTCTGCATACAATGAAACATGTGCAGCAATCTCTCTTGTTTTTTTTGCAAAAGAAATGTTGAAGCTAACAAATGATAGTAAGTATGCAGATGTGATGGAGCGATCTCTATACAACAATATTTTATCAAGCATACAGCTCGACGGAAAACGCTTTCTCTATACAAATCCGCTGGATTTCAACCCTGATTATGCTGAAAAAGTTCCGATTCAAAAACACATAAAAAAAGAAAGACCAGGTTGGCACGCTTGCGCTTGCTGTCCACCGAATTTCGCCAGAATGATAACATCATTAGATCGTTATGCCTGGCATGAAAACGACAATATTATTTATTCCAATTTGTTTATAGGTGGCGATTTTGAATCCACAAGTGCAAAAATCAAACTGGTTACAAGCTATCCCTACGAAAGCACAGTAACGTACAAAGTAGAAAGTTGTAAAAGCAGTACTAAGCTTGCTATCAGGCTTCCTGCGTGGAGCAAAAACAGAAGTCTCAAACTTAATGGCAAAGACGAAATTAAAACAGTCGAAATGAAAAACGGCTACGCAATATTTGATAATATAACTTCCGGCGACGAAGTCACCCTCGAACTCGACATTTCACCAAAAAAAATGTACGCAAGTTACAACATAAATGATAATTTGGGCAAATGCGCTATTGTTGCCGGACCTCTTGTTTATTGTTTCGAAGAAGTCGACAATGCCGGAGACTTGAATGCATTACAAATAAGCACATCAAGCACTCCCGAGTGGTGCGAGTTTAGAGGTACGGAACTCGGAAACATAAAAGCTATAAGAATCGACGGCAAGCGACTTGAGACAGATAAAGATTTGTACTCATTCGAGCCACCAAAGAGTGAGCCTGCAACGCTCACAGGCGTTCCTTATTATCTGTGGGGCAACAGAGGGCAAGGGCGCATGAAAGTCTGGATTGTGGAGAGATAATCGAGCATGAACTAATCGGGCAACAGTAACATCACACTGTCGCCCGATTTTATTTAACATCTTACTTTTTTTCGTTGCTACTGATGGGGAAATATACTGTATATGGTTCATATCCCACTTTATGCAATGGTATAAAACGCATACCTCGCTTTTGCCCTTTTAAGCGATATGTGTTTTGCCACATGCTCCATTCTCTCTCATTATCTTTAATCAGCAAGGACCTCACATCATTTTTGTCGCCATATAAAGTGCGTTCTTCATCGCAAAGTCCTGCTAAAACAACAGGTCCGTCCATAAGCGCCACCATATCAGGATTATCAGGAAGCGAACATGAAGTTAATTCTTTATTCAACTCAAGTCGCAATGTGTTGCTTTTCCACGCTTGTGCGATTTCAATAAACCCATCTACAATTTTCGGAGCCACAACCTCTCTTTCATCGATGAAGAGTTTATGCCCTTTTGCCCACCAAGGCAAGCGTAAACGCAGTGTAAAGTCAGCTTCATTTTCACAAGTCAGATCCATATCAACTGCCAAAAGCCCGGGGTTATGAGCAACGCGTCCGGACACTTCATTGATTGCTTGCATAAAATCTTGCACTGATGACCTGTTATATCCACCCGTCAGCGGGTCAATATACAGGTTTAGTTTTACTTTAGTGTTGGCCATATCAAATTTCGTAGCACTACCAAAATACTGGCATATCGTTACTGCAGAATCATTTTGGTAAAACAATCCGTCAGTAAAAGCTGCATTCGCTTGAACTAATGTTCCGTGACAACAGAAGAAGTCGTTAGTTTCAGAAGCCCAACCTTTACGTCCACCAGCGCGAAGAGGTAAAAAGTATGTCAGCAAGCCTGTGTCTGGATATTCTGACTTCAATCCATGCGTGAGCATTCCGCCTTTCCAATACGTCTGAGCCATAACACCATTATAAAGATTGCGCTCCCAGTAGTCAGCATACGAAACTTCCCCTGTGTGTCTAAAGAGGAATTCCGCAAGACGCATCATATTATATACAGTACAATGCTCTTGAGCTTTGTCACCAAGACGTTCTGAAAGTGCATTTGGTGGACTCCAAATTTCTCCACAAGTTTGACCACCAGTTGCATACATACCTCTTTTAGTGACAGCCTGATCCCAATAAGCGACAACAATATCCATCCACTTTTGCTTGCCTGTAACCTCAAATGCTCGCGCCGCTCCTAAAATTTCAGGTATTGTTGTATTTGCATGCATGTTAGTCAGAGGATCTGCTCCTGCAAGTAGTGGCTCAAATAGTCGGGCGCGGTAATAGCGCTCCATCAACTCTTTGACAAAGTTTTCGTTTGTAATGCCATAGAGTTCTGCCCAAATTTCGAGCATCCCTCCTGTTTCGATGTCCAGAATATCATCAAGTTCGTTGCGATTAAATGTGCCTGTCCAGTCATAGAACCATCGGGCAAGATTCATTGCGACATCAAGAGCTTTCTTATTTTCTGCTAATAAATACATATCCACAAGCCCCATAAACGTTTTATGAATAGTATATTGAGGAGCCCATATCCTCTGTCCTTTCGCAATAAAATCCATGTATTTTTCAGGAATGGAACAAACCCATCGCCCACCGTTTCGTTCTTGATATGTGGCTAACATATCAACAACTTCATCAGCTCGTGCCTTCAGCAAATAATCATTGCTTGCGGCATAATGCATTGCAGCAGCGGACAGCCAATGTCCAAGAAAGTGACCGCGTAATTGGCAAACCGGAGATTCCCATCCCCCGTGGAGTTTTGTATGATCAAAATCACCAAAACCGGTAGACATACCTGCTTCAAGGGCGTGATTTATGAGCAAATGCTCTGTTTTAAGCCTGAGCAGATAGTTCCTATTTTCATTTCGGCGCCTAACCAACTCTGCTTCTTGAATCTCAACTTTTCCGTAAGATATTTTTTTATACATCGATCCTTTCGCCTTTCTTTGTTATGTTGCTATATTACAATTTGTGCTTTAATTCGCTTCCCACTATTTGTAGGTTTGCACAGTTATTCGCACTTTTCACTTGACAGCATATATATAGAACTATATAATGTCAACAAAAAATTATGCTGAATTCAATTCTATCTTTGTCAATTATTTATGATTTTAACAGCTACACCGTTTCACTCATTGTGAAAACGCAGGCAATTCTGCTTTCCGAAATAAAAGCAGATACTCTCTGCTTTATATTTAAACGATTAAATCAAAAATAGGAGGAAGACTATGAACTACAAAAAAGCATTCGCAATACTTTTGTTCGCCATTATGTTAGTGTCACTACTTGTTGCGTGTGGCGACGGTGATAGCGCAGGAGGTGAAGGTGGAGATGTGACCATTGACTTTGTCGGTTGGGAAGCAAGCCCACTTGAAACCCAATCAGTACGAGATGGCATAGCAGAGTTTGAATACCAATTCCCTCATATAACAGTAGAATATGCAGTGTCCCCCGGCGGTGAAGATCACCATGCAAGGTTGCTCGCAATGGCAGCAGGTGGAGCAATGCCAGACGTTTTCTTTTTAGGCTCAGACATGTACCGCTCATTTGCCGAAAGAAATGTAGTTCTGGAAATAACCGAAAGATTTGACGAAGAATTCAGGCTAGACGACTTTCTGCAATCTGCTCGCGACATTATGGTTATAGACGGCAGAGTTTATGGCATTCAATCTTGCATTGTTACTCCCGTTCTTTTCTTTAATAAGGATATCTTTGACGATGTCGGGCTACCTTACCCGGGAACAACGGCAATGCCATGGGAAGAATTTCGCCAATTAGCAATTGCATTAACCACTGACGAAATTTTCGGCGCATACGGTCATGAAATTTTCTGGAATGCATTAAATCTTTTCTTGGAATCAGGCGGAGCCGCAATGTATTCGTCTGATATGTGGACGTCAACCATTAACACTCCGGAAGCAAGGAATGTCTTCCTCGCCTTACGCGGTCTCCGCATTGACGATGGAGCAGCGGCAGACGCTGTAACGCTGGAACACGTTGGAATGAACGCTGCACAAATGTTGCAAACAGGCAGAGTTGCCATGCTCATAGACGGTTCATGGGCGCTTCAAGAGTTAGCTCAAATGGATGGTCTACGCCTTGGAGTAGCTCCTGCTCCTCACTTTGGCAGACCACACAACATAGCTCAAGCGCATATGCATAGTATTGCTGCAGACACCTCTCACCCGGACGAAGCTTGGGAATTCATAAAATTCCTTTCGGGAATGGATTATCAAGGTGCTCTTGTAGCCGCAGGCTTATGGATGCCAAACCGCTACTCATTGTACGAGCGTGACGCAGTAGAGCAATGGTACAGCGAAGACATTCATGGCGCGTATATAGATTTTCTTGATTACTTCATAAACGCAGGCGTTCATGTGAATGCACTTATAAGATCTCCAATGCTAATGTCAATTCTAGAAGAAGAAACAGATGCCTTCTTCCTTGACGGTGGCGATGTTGATGATTTGTTGCAAAATCTAGAAAGAAGAATGAACGACGAACTCAATAGAGTGCGTGCTGACCAAGACTAATTTTCAAACAGCCGTTTTTATGGGGTGTTGGTAAATCCTACACCCCATAATGCTACAAAAAATCGCAATCTATACGAAAGGAATGATTGGTATGTCCGGAACTACAATCTCACTCCACAAAAAAAGGAGAAGAGGAGGACTCGAACGTGCTGAATATGGCTGGGCTGCATTGATGCTTGCTCCAAATCTCATTGGCTTTTTGCTGTTCATAATAGGGCCGGTTCTTGCGGCGCTTGTCCTAAGTTTTACACATTACGACATCTTGACGCCTATGCGTTTTGCAGGGCTCTACAACTACAGAACTTTGTTTACCGATGAAATTATACGGGTTACACTACGCAACACTGTTGTCTTTACGCTAATAACTGTGCCGGGTCAAATGTTTTTTGCCTTTGTACTCGCAGTTTTATTAGATAGAAAACTCAAGCTTAAACGCTTCTATCGTGCCGCATACTTCTTACCCTCTATTGCATCGATGGTCGCAATTGCTGTTGTATGGCAATGGATTTATAATCCGGAATTCGGTTTGCTAAACTATGCTCTTTCATGGTTTGGCATAGAGCCAATGCGTTGGCTGGCAAGTTCTGACACCTCGCTCATGTCCATTGCCATTGTTGCAATATGGAGGAATTCCGGTTACTTTATGCTACTGTTTTTGGCAGGATTACAAGGGATTTCCCCCACCTACTACGAGGCATCCGAGTTAGACGGCGCCAACGCTCTCCAAAAGCTATGGTATGTCACAGTCCCGCTACTTCGCCCTACAACAATGTTTGTTTTTATTATGTCAATTATTGGCTCATTCCAGGTATTCGATACCGTACAAATCATGACAGGTGGCGGGCCGGGACGTTCGTCATCCGTACTCGTACACTATATGTATCAGAACGCTTTTGTGTTCTTTAGAATGGGGTACGCCAGTGCAATCGCATATCTCTTGTTCGCAATAATACTAATCATTACTGCATTTAGTATGTTGCAAGATAAATCGCTTCGCGATACCTTTTAAGGGAGGGCAGAGAATAAGATGTCTGGAAAGTTAGATAACATAAAGGTAAATAGAGATAAATACGCATTCGAGCGAAACAAAAGAAAAGGCATTAAAATCGCGTCAAGTGTTATAGTAAATGGTGTTTTAATTCTGGGTGCAATCACTATGCTCATGCCCTTTATTTGGATGATATCAACATCACTTAAGTCTTTGCATGAAGTTTTTGTATTCCCCCCAACTTTTTTTGGAGAAACAGTAGTCTGGGAAAACTTTGCAAGGATTACAGAAAGGTTTGATTTCTTCCTGTTCTTCAGAAACAGTCTTCAGGTATCGTTGTGGATAGTGGTGTTCCAACTCTTTACAAGCGCTATGGCAGGGTATGCATTTGCAAAACTTAACTTCCCTCATAGAGATAAGGTTTTTCTATTATATCTTGCATCTATGATGGTGCCCATGCATGTAACGATAATACCCAACTTCTTGTTGATGCGCATGTTTGGACTGGTGAACACATTGTGGTCACTGATGATTCCACCGATGGTTTCGGCATTTGGCACATTTTTATTGCGCCAATTCTTTATGACCGTGCCGAAAGATATGATAGATGCAGCAAAAATTGACGGATGTACACCTATAGGCTGTTTTATCAGAATAGCATTGCCAATGGCCACACCTACTCTCGCAACTTTAGGCATCTTTGCATTCATGTTCCACTGGAACGACTATTTTACACCACTAATTTACATAACCAGAGAACGTTACTATACATTACCACTAGGGCTGGCTTCCATGCAAGGCTTGTTTTCAACAGATTGGCCTGTCTTAATGGCGGCGACAACGGTATCTATTTTGCCTGTGTTGGTTATATTCCTGCTGGCACAAGACGCTTTCCAAAAAGGTATTATGCTTTCGGGCATGAAGGATTAAACATAGCATCGAAGTTAAAATTGATGGTCTGATTTGACCAAAAAACAAAAATTTGGAGGACAAGCATGAACAAAGAAATTCAAGCAATACCACTAGATCTCAACGAAGTTAAAATTACCGGACAATTTTGGGCGAAATTCCAAGAGCTTGTAAGGACACAGGTCATTCCATATCAATGGGATGCTCTCAACGATAGAATTGAAGGCGCAGAGCCAAGTTATTGCATGAGAAACTTTCGCATAGCTGCCGGAAAGGAACAGGGCGAATTCGGCGGTATGGTGTTCCAGGATAGTGACTTTGCAAAATGGATTGAGGCTGTCGGCTACAGCCTTATGATACATCCCGATTCTGACCTTGAGAAGCTTGCCGACGAAGCAATTGATGACGTTGTTGCAGCACAACAGCAAGATGGATATTTAGATACGTATTATATTATTAATGGTCTGGAAAAGCGCTTTACGAACCTGATGTCCAATCACGAACTCTACTGCTTGGGGCATCTGCTTGAGGGCGGAATTGCATACTACCAGGCTACCGGCAAAGACAAACTACTAAAAGCCTTAATTAAATATGTTGACTTGGTTGATAGTTTATTCGGATACGAAAATGGAAAAACTCGTGGCTATCCCGGCCATCAGGAAATTGAGCTTGCGCTTGTGAAGCTATACCACATAACAAAAGACGAGAAACACCTTAAGCTTGCCAAGTACTTTATCGATGAAAGAGGACAAAAACCACTGTTCTTCGATGAAGAAAGAAAGAAGTATGATAACTTTTTCTATTGGGAAGACAGCCTATTTCAATTTGACTACTATCAGGCAGGAACACCTGTTCGTGAGCAACAACACGCAATAGGGCATTCAGTGCGTGCACTATATATGTATGCCGGCATGGCGGATGTAGCTCGGGAAGCAGGAGATGAAACACTAATGGAAGCCTGCCATCGCCTGTGGAATGACACAACGCGTCGCCAGATGTATGTAACGGGTGGTGTTGGGTCATCTCGTTACGGCGAGGCATTCACTTTCGGCTATGACCTACCAAACGACACTGTCTATAATGAAACATGCGCCTCCATCGCACTTGTTTTCTTTGCGCAACGCATGTTTAACATCAAGCCAAAAAGCGAATATACCGACATCATGGAACTCTGCCTCTACAACGGCATCATCAGTGGTATGTCTGTAGATGGCAAGAATTTCTTCTATGTAAATCCGCTTGAGGTTCTTCCTGAAGCTTCAAAGAAAGACCAACTCAAAAAACACGTGGAAATAGAACGCCCAAAATGGTTTGGTTGTTCTTGTTGTCCGCCTAATCTGGCAAGACTTATTCCATCGCTGGGTGCTTATGCATATTCTAAGAGTAACGATACATTCTATTTGAATCTTTTCGCTGAGGGTATGGCTCAAACAGAGTTGGACGGTGGAAAGTTCGGTGTTGAAGTCACAACGAATTATCCATGGGACGAAACAGTCAATATAAAAGTTGTCGAGGTTACACCTAATGCGGTGTTTGCTGTCCGCATCCCCGGCTGGTGTAAAGACTACTCTGTAGCGGTAGATGGGGCAACTGCAACATACGATATGCAAGACGGCTATGCATATTTCAAAGGACTCAAAGCAGGTCAAAGCATTGACCTTATAATAAAAATGCCGGTAACCGTCTTGGAAGCTAACCCCAGAATCCGCGAAAACCTCGGTAAAGTCGCTGTAAAGCGCGGTCCTATTGTTTACTGCATAGAAGGAGCAGATAATGGAGATGACTTGCACAGAGTTCATTTGCCTGTAGATGCAAGCTTTAAAGCTAAATTCGATCCGAACTTCTTTAGCGGAGCAGTATTAATTGAATCAACCGGCAAAAAGCTGAAGCAAGACAAATGGTGCCCTGACAACTTGTACTCAGAAGCCGGAATATGCGACTTTGAAGATATTTCATTGAAATGGATTCCATACTATCTCTGGGCAAACAGAGGCGAGAATGAAATGACTGTATGGGTTCATAAGAGTTAGGCAAAGGGGCTGTCACACGACAGCCCCTTTAAAACAACTTAACGCATTCATTTTTACTTTACAGAAACCTTAATCATATTCCAAGATAGAGGTGCAAGCTCTGCGTTGACCGTATTTCCGGAAACTTTTGCTATTGCGTTATCATTTGGCTTAACTGAACCGCTCGATTTTGTGTTGACAGCCTTTAGGTCGTGCCCGCTAAGTTCGCTGAACAGGTTAATTCCTGTTACATCAAAACCCTGCAAATCAATATCAAACTCAACAGCTTCGTCGGCATTGCGATTTACAGCAAAAATTACAACTTCGTTTGTGTCTTCATTGTGAACGGCAACTGATTCAACGTACGGAACGCCCTCAAATTCTTCACAGCTATAGGTTGGCACATCGACTATCGGCGTAAGCACAGTCCCAAGACCGCTGTTGGCTAGATGGGCAAATGGATAGAACGTAGTTTGTCTCCATGCATCTCCGCCTTTTTCTGTCATTATCGGAGCAATAACGTTAACTAGTTGTGCCAAACAGGCGATTTTAACTCTATCACAATTTTTAAGAAGTGTAATCAAGCAACAACCAACCAAAAGTGCATCTTCAAAGTTATATATATCTTCTAGTATAGGTGGCGCCCACTTCCAAGGCTCTTCTTCCCTAATTTTGGCGTCTTGTGCATTAGAGTGATACCAAACATTCCATTCGTCAAAAGAAAGGTTGATTCTTTTCTTGCTACGTTTCTTTGCTTTTATATAATCACAAATAGAGACTACGCTTTTAATAAAATTATCCATGTTTAGGGATTTTGCCAAATAACCTTTGAGGTCATTTGTTCTATTTCCGTAATAAACGTGGAGAGACAAGTAATCCACATGGTCATATGTATGTTCCAACACCTTTGCTTCCCATGATGCAAAAGTTGGCATTTCGCTGTTTGAACTACCGCATGCAACCAATTCAATACTCTCATCAGTCCATTTCATTACCTTTGCAGCTTCTGCAGCTATCCGACCATACTCGTCGGCTGTTTTTGCACCCATTTGCCAAGGCCCATCCATTTCATTGCCCAGACACCAAGTTTTTATTGCAAATGGATCCTTTGCGCCATTTTGACGACGCAAGTCGCTCCAATAAGTTCCACTTTTGTGATTGCAATACTCAACAATGTTGCGCGCTTCTTCAACGCCTCTTGTTCCCAGATTAACCGCCATATTAATTTCAGCATTAGCTTCCTTTGCCCAATCAGCAAACTCATGGATTCCAACTTCGTTAGTCTCCATCGTTCTCCATGCCAAATCAAGACGTTGGGGGCGATTTTCTTTTGGGCCAATACCATCTTCCCAATTGTAACCGGAAACAAAATTACCTCCGGGGTAACGTATAAACGGAGTGCCCAGTTCTTTTACAAGTGCTTTTACATCTTCTCGGAATCCCAAAGAATTAGCCGTTTTATGTCCCGGTTCATAAATCCCTTCATAGACACACCTACCTAAATGCTCTACAAATGAGCCATAGACACGCGGATCTACCTTATCGATGGTGAATGCTTTATTGACTGTCATTTTCGCTTTCAAATGTTTTTTCCTCCTTATTTTCGTCAATTTTTATAACATCTGAGATGTTAGCGAATATTTTTTTTGTGTAGGCCAAGAGCAGATAAAGTGCAGCAGGGATAATTCCAAAAGGCAAAAGAATCGGGATCGTCGATATAAGTACCCCAACAATTAAAGTCCCTGCTAAAATGAAAAGAGCAACGAATGGATATTTAGAAATGCAATACATACCAAGTCGGAGCGTGCCCTTAAAATCTATAATGAAGTTTATACGTATTAACAATCCGAATATGAAGTGCACATAGAGAAGAATTGCCAGGAGAAAATATAACGGCATTGCCAAAGATATGTTGGGAACGTCATGAGCAAACATGAAAATCGCAAACAAAATCAGTGCCCCGGCAACATACACGGTTGCAAAACGCAATGAACCTGTGAATTCTTCACGGTAGCATTTAAAATACAGCTTGCGCAAAGGGGGCGATGCATCATCTGTTCGCTTGATTGCTAACACCAACGCTACAAGGGACGGTACGAACAAGATCGTAGCAAGAATATAAACAGGCAATGAAATGATGTGAAGCGGAAGAAAGAGAAGCGCACATATTAACACTGCATTTGCAATCGCAAAAAAGAAATTTAAGCGAATCATTCTCCATACAAATGTAGTTATAGTATTTAAAACGCTTGTTCTCATTACTTTTCGCCTTATCCCTTAACTCCGCCGACTGTCAATCCGTCAATAAACGCACGTTGATTGAACAAGAATAAGATTACGATAGGTACTACCGACATAACAGAGCCGGCAAAAATGATATCCCACTGGTTTCCGTACGGCGACATAGAAATGAGAAGCCCGGGAGCAATTGTCAGCATTTCGGTTGTCCGCAGAACAATCATAGGCCACAAAAAGTCATTCCAGACCCCCATGCCTGTAAGTATCGCCATTGCACCATAAGCAGGTGCCATCATAGGCACATAAATCTGCGAAAAAATCCTAGTTTCACCCGCCCCGTCAATACGTGCGGCTTCTGCAAAATCTTTAGGCAGACCTACGCAGAACTGCCTGAAAAAGAATATTGCAAAGGATGGCACCATGCCCGGCAGTATAACACCCCAATAAGTATCCATGAAGCCAAATGCCATTAACATTCTAAATATTGGGAGAAGCAAAATAGTGCCCGGCACCATCATTGTGCAAAGCAGTAAGATGATGAGGAAGTTGCGTCCCTTAAAGTTGTAGAGAGCGAGACCATATCCCGTCATGGATGTGAAAACTAGAACCGCAAATGTAGTAACAGTGGTTACAAATACACTGTTGAAGAAAAATCTCCAGTATATACCATCTCTCACAACAAACAAAGCTTCGAAATTACTCAGAGTGACATTCTCAGGCAACCTGAGTCCTAGCCCTCTGGAAAAGATATCTCTTGGCGGGGTCAAGGAGCCTATGACCATAAACAGAAAAGGCGTAAGAATCAGAACCCCCAGAGCAAGTAGTATTGTAGTGTTAAGAGCGGTCAAAATCCGCCTTTTGCCTTGAAGTCCCATATGGCTAATCGTCCTTTCTGAATAGTCCCATGATTTTTAGCTGAAGCATGTTAACGATCATAACAATTAAAAATAGTGTGACGCCGAGAGTCGCAGCATAACCAAAGTCATTTAACATAAAGGCTGCGCGATATATCAAGATAACAACAGTGGTACCTATATCGTTGGGGGATGTAACTCCCCAGAATACATAAGGTTCATTAAAGAGCGCAAAACCGGCAGTAATAGATATAGTCAGAACAAAAATTATTATTGGTTTTAACATTGGTGTCGTAATGAAAAAGAACTTTTGCATACCGTTAGCACCGTCAACCTCAGCAGACTCGTATAGTTCCGTTGGCACATTATTCAACCCTGACAGAAAATATATCATATTAACACCTGTCCAACGCCAGACAGCTATAAAAACTAAAGCAAACATCGCAGTTCCCGGCCGATGCAACCAGCGTACAGGGTCAACCCCAAACAAAGCAACAAACTCGTTAAACGCACCGGTAGGTTCTGAACTGAACATATGCTGAAAAACAATACCTGCAATAATTGTTGATGTCAGTACGGGTATAAAAAGCAAAGAACGTATCAGGCTCTTACACTTTGTAAATCTGCTGTTTACTATAAAAGATATAAACATCGGCACAGGAATCAAAATAGCACACGTCCAAAAGGTGTAGCGAGCTACATTCCATAACGCAGAGAAAAATCTATGATCAATAAGAACTCTTCTGAAATTATCCAAGCCAACCCATTCGACATCCATAGAAAAAGGAACAAGTTGCTGAAAGCTTAGCATAAATGCTTGAACCAATGGGTACGCTAAAAATACCAAAAAAGAAATAATAAAAGGCGAAACAAAGATATACGGGGCAATCTGTTGCCTCGTTATCTTCTTTCTCCTTTTAGGAATATTTTGTATTGCTGTTTGAGACGACATACTCATCCCCCCACCAAGAAATTTTGGGTACTCGTGGGGCTACCTAAATATGGGTAGCCCCAATATCGAAGTAATTATACCAAGCGCTTAATGCTTTTGCAACTGAGTTAGTTGAGTTCTTGTTCCAATATTGCTTGCGCTTCAGCAAGTGCTTCGGCAGCAGATTGTTGATTATCTCTGACTACATTTGGCATTACGTGCTGTATAATGTGCTCTCTGACGTGGAATGAGTTCGGTTGCATTTCATCAATAGCACCTGTTTCTGCTTGAATGTCAAACAGCAAGTCAAAAAACATTTCTGCAAATTCTACACCAAAGAAATCAACTGCCGGAGATGGTGCGAGCATTCCCGGATCATCAAAAATATCCCAACGTATCGGGTCAAAGCCGAGAAGTGTCCACTGCATCATAGCGGCTTCATAATTTCCTTTAGCGAATGCAACAAAGTCAAGTGCTAAATCTGCATTTGCAGGGTCAACTTGGTTGGTGACTGCCGTCATTGTGCCACCTGCAGAACTAGAGCGGTTGTTTCCTGCTTCAAACACAGGCAAAGGTCCGACAGAAAGATTGCCTTGAAGGTCAGGCATTACACGCGGGAAGCGTTCCAAGAACCATGCCGGAGCCCAAATTGCAGCGGTGTCGCCATTGTTAAATGATGCGTAATGTTCTTCAGCATCAAGAGCATAACCAGCCATAACTCTTGCTATTCCATGAACATAGATCATATCTTGCATAAGTTGCAAGGCTCTGACTGTCTCAGGTGTGTCGAGGCGCAGTTCACCGTCTACAACATACTGAGCATGTTGCTGTGCAACCAGCGGATGAAAGCCAAATAGATTTGAGTCCAATCCTAACATATAGGCACCGGTTCTCTCCATCATCAAGTGACCCATTTCAATCAAGTCATCCCAGGTGACGATTTCACGCCAGTCGAGACCGGCCTCATCGAATAGAGCCTGATTGTAAAACATCATAACGGCGCCGATATGATAACATACACCATAGATGTTGCCGTGTGCTGTGTAAGGGTCAACACGTGACATAACTAAGTATGGCAGATATGGTGCCAGTGCGTCGTTTTGCGGAAGGAGTGGCACATGCCCCTCAGGAACATTCAAGTACATTTCTGCCTGCCCTATTTCAATGTCTATGATATCGGGAGCACCTTCACCTATTGTAAGTGCCATTTGAAGATTTTCCCAGATTTGTCCCCAAGGAACGTGCTCTCCGGCGATGTATACTTGACGACCAGGGTTCGCAGCATTCCACAAATCTGCTGCTCTGTAGAAATATTCCAGATGTGTTTCAACAAACGACCACATGGTGAAAACAGTGACATCGTCGCCTAAATCGGGTGGGGTAGTACTTTCTTCGCCATTGTCAGTTGTGGTAGCGTCATCCCCGTTTGTTGCCGGAGCAGGCGTCCCACCATTTCCAGTACAAGCGGCAAGGAATGAAACTGCCATGAGGATTGCAAGTATTAGTGGTAAAATTCGCTTTTTCATTTGATAACCTCCAAAATAATTTATCGTCACGACACAGGGTCGATAGACGCAAGAAAGAAATGCTCGACCAACTCAAGCTAAACGATTAGATAAGCCCGCTGTACTCTATGCATAGAGGTGTATGATTATAAAACATTGCTAAATGTATGTCAATTGTTTCTTCAGAAATTTTATCATTTTTCCACGAAAATGATGCACTCATGATGAAAAAATTCATCGTTTTGGCGGTGTTTGAATTGCAATTTAAACGATTTTATCAGAAAATATAGAGATAGCTTTTGCATTTCAATCAACTTTGCTGTATTATATTCTTACAATTTACTGGCACAATTCTAACAAAGATAATGCCAGTTACTCCGACTATCAGAAAGGAACATTATTTCAATGAAAGTGTTTTTAGGTATAGAGCTTGGCTCAACAAGAATCAAAGCAGTGGCGATTGACGAACATGGCAAATCTCTTGCATCAGGCGGTTTCGACTGGGAAAATCGGTTTGAAAACGGTATATGGACATATCGGTTAGAC
>Ga0123352_10007320_pt1 | contig 17003 bp, 17 predicted proteins | sample TergutLab28metaG_FD_89700 | JGI IMG/M metagenome (GOLD analysis project Ga0123352, IMG submission 89700) | Labiotermes labralis P1 segment gut microbial communities from Petit-Saut dam, French Guiana - Lab288 P1 | ecosystem: Host-associated > Arthropoda: Insects > Digestive system > Gut ... | reverse complement strand
GGCGTTCATCCAGATAGTATAACAAAGGGTTAAGACATAAGACAAAGAGTATCATGCTAAGGGGGCATCCCTGTCGCACTCCACATTGGATGGGGATGGGAGTAGATATATGTCCATTGACTTATATGACCGATGTGGCGTTTCCGTACATCATTCGAATGCATTCTATGAATCCCTCACCAAAACCGAAGCTACGCAAGACGGTCAGGAGGTACGTGTGCGAGATCCGATCAAAGACCTGTTTAAATTCCAGAGATACTAAACATAATGGACGCCAAGTCGTCTCCGCGTAGGCAATGGCATCTCGTACTGTGGCCACCGCGTCGAAGATCGTATTTCCGGGCACGCCGCAGTACTGGCTGGGGTGGAGCAGTTCTGCTAGAATGGACCGCCAACGGGCGGCTATGAGTCTTGCTAATATTTTATAATCTCTATTGAGCAGTGTTATCGGTCTATAGTCCTTTGGTGTATGAGGCCTCGCGTTTTTCGGGATGCGGAGTATGACTCCTTGTTTCTGACGCTCTAATAGTTGCCGGTCCCGGAGCATCTGAGTAAACAGTGTTCTCATATCACCTGCTATGTCTTCCCAAAGTACTTTAAAGGAATTCAGTCCTACACCGTCACGTCCGGGAGATTTTTTGCTGTCTCCTTTGAACACCGCTGCTTTCAGCTCTTCGGCCGTAATTGGCATCTCGAGTATCTCCCTCCAAGCAACAGGCGCACACCCGTATCCCGCCTCTAACTTTGTCCTGACACTGTCCTCATCAACCTGTATGGGGCGATATTTACTTCGTATGTGCTCACTGAACACACACAATATATCCCTCGGAGATGTCTGAAATCCGTGATCCCGATCGTGCACTTCTGAGATCTCTCGCTGCCCCCTCCGTTGTCTCCGTTTAATCAAGTGGAACAGAGATACGCGTTCCTCCTAGAAGATGTCTTGTGTTCGTAGCTCAAACTGTCCCCGTGCCAGTCTATCATTGTGGAGTTTCACAATTTTGGTTTTAAGATGATTAAGCGCTGCTCTCCTTTCCGCGTGTTGGCTCGGGCGCTGCAGTATGTGATAAAGACAGGCGTAATAGAAGTTTTCCATCTGTGTTTCCTCTCGTCGCTTGACAGTCCCTTCACGGATGAAGAGTTTCTTGATGTGCACTTTTGCCACTCGTTCCTACCACATCACCATAGTAGGGTAGTTTTTGGTCTGTTTGGACCATTCTGCCCAACGCTGCCTCGATTGTTCCTCGAAACGTTTCTCACACAGTAAAGCCGTATTCATCTTCCAATAACTGCGTCCGCGCCGCATGGTGGTGGCCTCAAGGGCTATTCGTATCACCACTGCCAGGTGGTCAGTCAACGCAGCGACTCTTGTTTCCGCACCCCGTTTTTGTATGCTCAGGTTTCGCGACGCATATATCCCATCAATCTTCGAGGCTCCTCGACTGGTGTAATGGGTATAGGTAGCGTGTTCGTGGGACGTCTCCCACATGTCTACTAAGTCAAATCCTCTAATGAACTCTTGCAAGGCCCGGCTGTAGTTTGGGTGTCCTATGGCGTCCAGGTTTGTAAGGACGCTATTGACGTCGCCTCCAACCAGGAGCACTGGTGGGATGCCCCGCAGTAGGTATGGGAATTCGTTCGAAAAGAAGTTTTCCCTGTCCCTCCTCCTCTCGGCTCCAGACGGTGCGTACATGTTCACTATGGTTACATTTTGGAAATCTGCGGCCATTCCCCTGCCAGTAGGGAGACATACTATGTTCGTAAGCTGAATAAGGTCTCGTGTCAGGTTCGCCGTCCCCCGCCCCGTGGTGCCTATGTTTCTGTAAGCTGCAAAGCCTGGGATGTCATCGAAGACAAGCCGCGTACTTCCTGTAGGAGAAAGATGTCTATTTCCTGTTTTTGTAAAAAGTCTTCCAGCATCGCTATCCTGGGTGGCGTCGCCATGCCGTTAATATTGAGGGTCGCGATTTTATAAATATCAGGCATCACGAGTCTTACGGAGGTGGTGGACACTTAGTTCTTAAAGGGAAGTTATTCCCGTAGTCTTCGATCTACTCCGCCGTCGCACCGGTGAGGTTTTGTCCTTTCTGTCGATCTTCAATTTTTTGGGCCTTTTGGGACTGGTCGCCGTCCGTGGGGCTAGAAGACCTTCTTCTGTTCCGCCTATACTCCACTCCAACTTGCCTCTTCCACGTCCATATTTTCTCTAATGGGCCGTCCATTCTCCTCGTTGCCGGGCTGCCGCCTCACTGGTTGTTGCTCTTGAGATGTCTCCATCCTGTCCTCCAGCCCCTCCCAGGACGGTGGGGCATAGTCGTTACTGAGCGTCCGTCGCCTCCCCTCCACATGTGGTCGTTCGCCCGCTGTGTCCGTTGTAGGTTCCAGTACGCACTCTTCCTCCATTGCGGGGGGCGGTGTCCTCTCCCCTTTGGCCTATTTCGTCCTCCTGGGGCGTGGGGTCCCTATCAGTTGCCCGCAGTGTCTCTGCCTCCATATTTTCGGGTGCAGCTATGTCTGTGGCCCTATCCACTATTGTCGTGGTGTTTGAAATGGGCCCCCTCGCCGCCACTTTCGCCCATGATGCCGCGGTCGCCGGTCTGCTTTCCGCTTGTTCCCGCCTTCTGTGCGGGCATGCAGTTTTCAGATGACCCGATTTGTTGCAGCTGTGACAAGTTGTCGGCTGCCCCTCGTATGATATTAGTGCTCTGTACCCTGCCACCACCACATGCGAAGGGATATGCTTACCACACGTACTCCACTGCAAACCCGGTATCGATAGGCATTTGACCACATTTCCGTTTGAATGTCACGTATTTCACCAAATGCACCCAGCGCCATTTTCAAGGTCTTGTCTTCCACTTCGGGGGGTAAGCTGGCCACCCTCACTCGTCGCATTCCTAATCCGACTGCCTCGATTCGAACTTTTGAGATTTCGACGTTGTCGTGTCGAAAATCCTTTTGCCCCTGGGTCGCTGTCAATATTGCCTGCATCCTCTGTGGGGCACTGAATTTTATATAAACGTGTCTACGAATGCCATCAATTTGTATCATCACTACTTCATGCTCTTGTAAATGCAGTGTTTCATAGATCCATTCGTGTATGTCGAACCCCGACACACGGGGGCTACGTTGATCGAAAGCACAGACGATCGTTTTTTGACGTTCATTCATGTTTACTGACTCCCGCTGATAGCCTGTTGGTGTAGTATCACCGCACAAACACGCTCACTGCTTCAAGAGTAGCTTCTCGGCCGGCTCACTCCTTGCGTAAACACACCCGCACTCCACCACGTCTCGAAGCAAACTACTTCGAAACCGGGAACCCTCCTAACGACCGGCCGAACACCTACGCCTTAGACCGCATGACCAACCGCACTATCGGTAACATTTGTCTTGGCAGGCAAGCCTGTTCGTCATTGCACTCTACAACACGTATTAAAGTTGAGGAAATGTGAATAAAGAGTCATGCTAGCATATAAATATGTACTCAGTATTGTATATACAGAAATTGTAATTAGATCCTATTATTTTATTTATTTGCTCAAAACGTATTATTTACTACAGGCGACAAAACTTGTTTGGGACGTTTTCCTGTCTTGTTCTACTCAAGGTAAGTTAACCCAACTGCTGCCACTAGAATGCACTGCCGACTAGGCAGATTAACCACACTGATAGTGAGGCTATTCGCCGCCAGGGTTCTCGTAATGAATGCAAGTAAATATTCCAGAAATTTCTGAAGATGTTTGGCACAGCAAATCGCCATTTGTGTTAGTATTAGTCTTAAGATATACTGTGTCGGCCATCTTGGAACAGTGCTAAGGCTGACAGACGTGCAGGTGTTCTCTTCCGACAACTGCTCAAACTCGGTAGTGATGTGTTAAGGACGCGTGTAATGGAAAATAGCGTTTAACTTGCAGAAGTTAAGTGAATGAACAAAGTGTTAATGCGCGTTCTTAAACGTGATGTGTGGTTACGTATTTTTAAGTGAGTGGTGTCTTTTGTGTTATTGTGCAGAATAGCGCTCTAAACAGTGTGTTGATGCTGTGATTCTGTCAGTGTGTATTCTTAATAGGACAGTTAAAAACTACGAAATTTCCGTCCAAGAAGTAACCAAGAGGTAAGCCATCATTTTAGTTAGCAGATAGCACGAAAACTAATGTAGACGCTTGTAGTTTCGTAGCCTCACACGTACGAATTTTAGGCTTCTAAGTTGTAACTACCTGAACGGTTGTAGATGATTACTAATATTTCGTACTAATATCATGCATTCGTCATTAGTGCCGAAGTAAATGGAATGAGGATAATATAAATGGTGGTCACTCAGACAACATAACAACTACTCCGAAGGCCACAACTTGAATCCGAACCTCGTAATTTGTAGTTCATGTCGTACTGTGTTTTTTTTTTTTTTGCCGTAACAGTGCCTCGTTATGGTACGGCGAAATAGCTCTTGTCTGCTTGCTGTCGCCAAGGACGAAGAAGCTTAATGCCTGCATCAGGTAGAGATCGTCCTTCATCTGTCATTTGGTTTTCATTCTATTGATTTATAAGTCCTTTCTATTTGCGGTCAAATCTCTTATACCCATTCTACACGTTAGTTTTTAATCTGTATATTTACATACACACAGATACTAATCTCTAAATGTACATTTTCTTTATAAATGTCGATAATATCGATGAATGGTATAGTATAGTGTAGTCCGATTAGCTGATTAGATTAGATTAATACAGACATGCATACTAATCGGTTAATTAACTTCTTAGACATAAAGTAATATTCGGCAGTATTTTTCGTGTATAATCTTGTAAGTTATACCTAGCTTTGGCGTTTCTTTGTTATTCTGTGTGAGATGAGATTATGTTTCTTGGAACTAGAGTCTGTAACTAACTAACTAACTAACTAACTAACCAATCAGCCTACCTACCAACCAACCTAACTCTCTACCCACCCAACCAACCAAATCACCCACCCACCAACCAACCAACCAACCAACCAACCAACCAACTAACAAACACACACACACACACCCAACCAACCAACCAACTAACAAACACGTCCACCCACCCACCCACCAACCACCAACCACCCAACCAACCAACCCACCCACCCAACCAACCAACCAACCAACCAAACAACAACCAACAAACCAACCAACCAACAACCAACTAACCCACCCACTAACCAACCAACCTACCAACAAACCAACCAAACAACAAACCAACCAACAAACAAACCAACCAACCAACAAACAAATCAACCAAAAAACCAACCCACCAACCAGACAACCCACCAACCAAACAACCAACTAATCAACCAGCCAAATAACTAACCACCTAAGCTAGTAGATAAATGACTCTGTGGGGCAAACCCCTTCTAGACAAGCTAACAATTTATCAGCTAACTAAAATAATGTCCCACATTTTAATAATCCCGAATGTTCATTATCGTGCTCAAAAACCTGCTACTTGCCCCTATCCTGAACCATATAAATCTAGTCCCAGTCCTCCTATCCTACTGCCTTATGATCTAATTTTATATTACCCTCCCATATAAGTGTGTGTCTACCACGAGGCCTCGTTCTCTCCGATTTCTCCGCCTAAACTCTGCCTGCATTTATTATCGCAGCCTTTTTTTCGGCCATCTTATTTCCCACTTACAGGAAAATGTGGACTGAACATTATTTGAATAATAACTGAGAAGGAAGAAAAATAGGTCTACGTTTCGAAAAGAACTTGTTTCATTTCTTCTTTGCCTACCACAAATCGCCCATGAAATACCCTACGATCGAAAACGGACCTCTACAACGAAAAGCCAGTTTGACAATCCTCATGTGTGAATTAGATGTCTTTGTTTTCATTTTCTTAACATTGATTTTAATTCGGAATTAAGTTTGATCTTTTACTCCCACAGGGTTCTGTTGTGGTGTGATGTTCCTTCAGAGAATTATGTAACCGCCAAGTGCAGTAAGGTAAGAAATAAAACAAAAACCACCGTTGACTCTTAGAGTACGCCCCTTGGTAATCAGTTATGTGGGTCTCTTTTCTTTTTAAGAGCGAATAGGTAACAAGCTGTACAACGAAGTGTCACCCAAATTTGTTTGATAATAACAGAGACGCTTAATTTTAAATGACGGCATTTTTTGTGTTTTAAGCTATGCGCTCTTCGCAAGTCTGCACCAATCACCGCTATCATGGTAATTAAATTATTGTTGATTATAGGAGCCTTGTGTTTTAATTTTGCATTTAAACATTTCTCTGCGACATTGTAAGGAACTTGTGTTTGTAAAGAAAAGAATGGCTGTATGAATAGGATGCTGAATATGTGGAAGTGTAGTAGCACGTACTTTTTCGATCGGACTTGAAATTAGATATATAAACCTTCGTAATGGATTGGGTCCTGCCGTAAGTGATGTATAAAGGGAAATATTTAAAAAAAATCGAAACCTAAAGCCGTTTGTCATTCAGTCACTCTTTTAAGAAGTTAATTTTCTTGTGTTCTGCCTTTTATGGTTCTGGAAGCATATAGACCATAAGCTGAGGCTGATGAAGCTATTATAATTCAACAATGTTAAGAGAAGATTTTTTGTAGCTTGTTTTAAATAAATTATTAAGATATACGATTTGTTATGCAGATTCACAGAGGATTTTTGGTGTTGAAATCATTGTTGGTCCGTTAACTACATATATTATTTCGTAACCAATTATAAGCAATTTTCTGAGTCATCGTAGACGTGTCAATAGCGACGTGTCTTCAGCTTCTGTCATGATACACGCGTGTCCTTACATTACATAAGGCCCGATATTAAAAAATAATTAAGAAATTTAGGACAGTATTTCGAACCAGACATCCTGTTCAATGCTGAGACCCCTTGCCAATAAACTTAATTTTCTATAAAAACGGAACATGTTTAAATCTTGATAAGACAAAGTGATGGTTATTATCTTCATTTGTTACTTGCTGTAGCGGAATTAAGGAATTTCAATTTTTTCGAAGTGTGGCTGGAAAATTTTGTGTTTCTGGGGTGCACATGTTCAAAACAAAATTTCTATTAGTATGTAGTAAGGTTGTGCTATTGCTTTCTCAGTGAAGGTCAGCGTAGACACTTAAAGGACGTTGAATTTACTAGTAACTTTCGCCCATTGTAACATTTGAAATTTGTGGAATATTAGCTATGGATTTTTAAGGTATCCGACTATCCGAGTTGTTTTATTTTAGAGATGAACGATGTTGTGCAGTCTTGTGTTCTGGAAGTAATTAGTTCGATTCTTATCCGAAAAGCGCATTTCTTTAGTGTTAGGTCTCTGACGTTTTTATTCAGCAAATTTCAAGAGTAGTAGTAACCGATTTCATGTTTTATGTACATGTAAAATAACCACTGCCACCGGGTAACAACCCAATTGCAGTTAATAAATATTATATAAGAGTATGAAAATAGCAAGAACGTTTCTTTCCTACTATTTTTTCTTTTACATTACGTAATTGTTCTATAATCTAATATGGCACTAAACAAATAACGCACTTAAAGTCTAACAACGATCATAAAATCGACAGTATGAGATGCTTGTTTTGATACACCTTGTTTTATGTTTAATGTGTCCTGCTACTACTTGGGTTTAATGACGCTCTCCACAAGCTGAAAAGCTACTAATATATTGATGTTATTGTATGGGGTTAAGGGGCGTAGGACTTAGCTGTTTACATTCTTTTTGTTGACTGCAGTCCAACAGGAGCAAGAGAAGATTAAGAAAAGGAAAGACTCACAATAAGGAATCAAATGGGAAAATAATGTATGAAGACAGGAAATTGGAGTTTATAACCGTCAATGGCATAAACTCTATTAAAGAACTTGTTGTTATGTGACCTCTCTTACTTTACCATTGCAGAGATAATGAGCGTTGTGCATAAATAATCATGAAACATTGTGACAAATTGAAAGAATATCCATATTTTTCTTTTTAGAATTTTTTCCCAATAATGGGAAGGAAATGTAGAGATGCACACTGTGACAGGACCGAACAGATTTTGTTTTGGTTGTCGAAGTATTGGAGATTCAAGTAACAAGGAAAATTTTGCTGAACAAATGTCGATAAATTTTTCGTTATCGGAGAACATATTTCTTGCTGCATGTTCGGGTGTACCTCTGAGAGGTGGAAAGATGATTGTAGATTAATTTATTGTGCCTGTCGTACAGACACACTCTGTATTTCAGCATCTAGTGACAATAGCGTAAAACTGTAAAAAAAGACATTGTTAATTCACAGCTCAATGACCGGTAGATAACATCAGAATAGTTGATAAAGGAAGACAACTTGGGCAGAATGAACCTTGCCCAGTAGATATTTCAACCAGGGATTCTTCTGGAAAGAATAATGAAAATTCAGGTTTAGTAGGGTCAGGGATATTTTGTCCACCTGACCGACCCTTAGCTTTTCAAGAACGGCTCCTATAATGGAGTTAGCTGTAAGTGAATACGGACAATTTTGGAATAAAATCCGCGAATTGCACACTAATACAGAGAGGTTACGGAAATAACCTCTCCACATATATTTCGAGCTTCAGGGTTTTCCCTCAAGCATTCTTCCAGTCGTCAGTTCCTCCAGTTTACACGCATATTGATAGAATTCTGCCGAAAGTGACCAGCTCTTTGTGCTTGTTAGCGTAGAACATGAGGGCGGGCGGGAGAGGTGTAGACGAATAATTTTATAAATAAAGACTAAAATCACGAGCATCGTGATCTCCCCAACATCTATGGGAGTTTCTTTCTTGGCGACAGGATAGTCTCACTTGCTAATTGTAAGAATGGGATATGTAGATAATTACGTGACGCTGCACCTAAGACCAAAACGTTTATTATAGTAATTAGATTTCGGGCTGTATTACGGAAGAATTGTGGTTTGATTCGCCGCTGGGGCATATTTTTCTCTTACCCATATATATCAGAGAGACTACTGGATTTACTTGCGTGTGAAATATCGTGGCCTGAAGACCACCACTCACCTCCACCTACAGAACATTCACTGTTTACAGTAGACAAATGCTGTTATGGCAACGGAGCTGAAACAATTGAGGAATTTCCTCACTGCTTGCTTAAATTATTTGACGTAAGTTACATAGCCTCGAGCTTTAGAACATATTTCACATCCGGAGTTTCGGCTGTATTTAAGAGGTCTCTTTCAAAGTAACAAACGCGCAACACACAACATTCTGTTACAGCAGATACTATATCCTGTCCACTGAAACTCCATAAGTTGAAAGCAAGAAGCCCAAGCAAGCACACGGAGGAGATAAACTTTCGCAATGAACTGTATTTGCTTGATGTGCGAGGTGTCAGCAATGTGCTGGCCGTTACTCTGAAATTAAGCAAGTTCATTGTAAATAACCATCTTGACCCAAAATTTTTCATGTGTGTTTATTTATATTCTATTGTACGTCAGGTTGGTTATTTACAAGGATCATACCAGGATGCACCGTCAACAGATCATTAAAACCATACAAAGGAGTTTAATGTGCATGTTAATAATGAAATCCTTAATTTTTGTCTGTGTTAATGAACACTTTCTCCGAAATAATTTCATTGCATTACATCTGCATAAACTGTAGAGTAGAGGTACCTAATTGAGTGGGAATGCTGCATTGAAGTAAAAGACCTGAGCCCACGCGGTCGCTAACCCCCGTAGGGGTGAAGGCGCTAGCTGGAAATAACGGGGGCTCGGCACTGTGTACTTCTCTGCTGGCTGTCTGTCTGGGTTGTCGGGTCCCGCCACGGGGAAGACGCGGGGAAGATGAACAAGGGAACACAGAACTATTACCCGGACAACGGGCACCACACACGAAAAATCGTACAAAATGAGCTATGTATATTTCTAACACTATAGTCTCTGCACAATAAGGAACAATGATGTAAAACCTTAGAATTAACAAAATAAGTACAACTAACATTATTACAAAAAAAACCCCTAGATCTCTCGGTCTCTAGGCGCGCAGACTGCGCACTCTAAAAAAAGTTCAACTCTAACAATAACTGTCTTGGGGGTGACTAGCCCTTCCCCCTTCTCTCTCTCTCTCTCTCGTTATGACGCACAAAACGCACATACAGAAACACTCAACAATGACTATATATTCGGACCCCTCTCTCTCTCGTTATGACATACAAAATGCATGTACAGAAACACTCAACACTGACACTACATTTCGGGCCTTTCTTTCTCTCGTTATGACGTACAAAATGTATGTACCTAAACACTTAACACAGACAATATGTTCGGGCCTCTCTCTCTCCCTCTCGTTACGACGTACAAAATTCATGTGCAGAACCTCAATACTGACAATATATTTCGGGCCTTTCTCTCTCTCATTATGACGTACAAAATGTATGTACCTAAAGACTTAACACAGACAATATGTTCGGGCCTCTCTCTCTCTCGTTACTACGTCCAAAATCATGTATAGAAACACTTAACACTGACAGTAACTTAGCGAGGGCTCGTAGTCCCTTTTGCGTAGCGTACGCTGCACTGCCCGAGCATAAACCAGCTCGGCTCCTCCACTAAGGCAAGTCTTTTTTCTCTGCGGGGTCAGTTATTTCCCCAACCGTCTTACCGACATAACCGCCCCTAGTCCTTTCGCTCGCCCACGGCACCCAACCACCAGACGACAGCCCAAGGACGGGAATGACAGGACTAGAAGTCCGCACAGTAAAGCTTCCGCATGGTAACGACTTTTGAGACGCCCTATGGGCACGGCTCAGACCATAAGAAACCATAGTTTACACTAAAATACAAACCCTCCATTCTAGCGAAGTTAAAAATACATTGAACCAAATTATTCCATGGATCTTCATTGCGAAATTCTGAATTAAACAAAGACACTTATTCTGTAGATGTTCTACCAAATATTAACCTCAGAAACAAATTACATATCGAAAGAGCAGTACGTGCTGAATAGATGTATAAATCAAAGAAATGTTTGAAGATTTAAATTTACTAAATTTTCGCTGTTTCCCAAGGTTAAAAGAGTAGACTGTAATAATTCAGATTTCAATAATAACGTCCTTCAGCTGATAGGACAAGAATCTTGCAAAAGTGGTCTGCTCGAACTCTCCGTGAAGAAAGCTTAGTTAAAAAAATCTGCAACTTTTATTTAATGAAGGCCGGCTTCGCAGCTTTAGGCGAGACCCTCTGTGCAGAAGCAGAATAATCTGGGAATGAAATAAGCTGCTGCAGACATGCTATTGCTCTACAAGACAGTTTCTTGGTGACAACACGCGTTGTGCTCTATGTCTGAACTATACTTGATATAAACAGCGTTTCTGTTATTTTCTCTTTTCCTGTAGTCAAGTGACTGCAGTCTTTCCACCTAGAGGCATTTTCATTAAAGCGACGGAACAGTTCAACAGCTGATATTCGAGAATTGCTACCAATATGACTCTCCCTCCTACGAGATACGAAGTAACCTTATGAAAATCACGAACGATTTAAATACAACAACTCTCAGAACGCCATTATATCTCAATTGTTAACACATTACCTAAGGATGAAACATGCTGCGGGTCAGATTTAACTGTCCCCTCAAAAAAAAAACCCCTTTCACTATAGTGACAATCACCTGAAAATGAAGTAGAGGTATTTCCGGAAACGTTCATGTGGCCTGTATAAGAAATGCTGTTCCTCATGTAATACACAGTAGTAAAATACAGGCAAACTTTGACAAAAATTGTCAGTAGAAAATAGGTAGGAATATTTGTGATTCGTTTTCTGACGTAAACCCTTTTGGAAGCAATTCATTGACAAAAGCTGAATACTGAATTAGCACACTTGGCTGATTCTGTAGCTAGTAGGGGAGGAGATAGTTTTCGATTGCTTCAAAAGCAATAAATGTCTCCAAGTTTTCACCTGTTTCTTGGATAGGTTGTGAGCAGGGCCATAGTAACACAAGCAGTGTCATCACACAGCAGGTAAACCTTCCAATCTATTGTGGTTCTAATCCTCGACAGGGCAAAAGAACTTCCGAAGGCATGTTTCCTTGGAAGCTCTATAAAATTCAATCGCTTTTTTCGTAGATAGGCCAATTTCACATGTCTGCGAATCAGGTATTAATGTCCTATTACAATTTTCAACCGATTAAGCAATGCTGTCCCAACACTGGCGTCAAAGTTTCATTTTCCAGCTCCTCCTGGACCTTGACTGTTTCTCCGCTCTGTTTGCAATCGTATTTGCATTTCCACCCTATCCTGAGCTATTTGTTTTTACCAGTAGTACTAGCATGTACACGTCATTTTTATACTTTCATCTCTGTTACCGATTTTATGTTCATCACATAGCTTCAGCATCTATTTTCATTTGTGACCGTGTATTCTGAGTTCCTCGAAGTTCTCTTGCCTGTCACGTTTATTCTTATTCTGCCTTTGTTATAGGGTGTATATGTCTCAGCATTTTACTTTGCAACTGATATAATACTTCACAATCGAAATTTTATACATTAACTCTGAATATTACCTTAGCAATACTTCCTTCAATTAATCCACACGCACGGTAGTGTGTTTGCTTCCTGTTTGTTTCATGTTTCGCTAATGTATCTTTTAATTTAACAAGTTTAAATGTCGACTTACATAAACGTTTGTCCTTCTTTTGTTTTCTGTTATCTAGCCCTCTGTTACGTCATAATTATTGTTTTAAGACTGTAATTTATTTTTATTAATGGACGTTTTCTTACTAAATTATTCTATAATTACGAAAATTAAGGTTTAGAGACAAGATAGGAGCCATTAGCTACCTTTCCATCTTAATAACCTGGCTCCAATATACTTGCAACAAAAGAGAGATAGAGACGGGGACCTGGAAGGTGTGAGGTACAAAGGCACTGAAAGGGTGGCGAACGGATGTAACATTTTATACGCGCATAAAAGTAGAAGAGAACTTGTGATGTGCTGATCCCCCCAACCCCTGTCCATTAGTAAATGTGATAAACGATTCTGCTTTTGTCATGCTAATAGCAAGTGGTGGGCTTTAGAACGCGGTGGCTCCTGTTGAGGTAGAATCTTGTGAATAAGAGAGCTTTAAATGGAAGGTAGGAGGAGTTCCCCTGACTTACTCGAGTCTTGACGTGACTGACTCCGGTCTCCAAACCCTACAGCTGTCCCGGCAAGATACCCATCAACTGCCGGTCATTTCCTCTCTGAAGAATCTTAAGACGTCTGACTATGAATCTCTGCAATGGGCACAATAGAAACATTATTTTTGTGACATAATGTTAACAATAACACATCTATTAGCGCTGCACAAACAGCCTCACTCACTGCACTGCTAGATATTTGAGGTGAGAGCGTAAGTCGGTGTGAAAAAAGTGCAGAGCAAAACTGAAACCGAATGTGTAAAGTAATTATTTGAACACGTGATGCAGTTTAAACTATTCGGAAGGAAAATGACAAATTAAAATTGAATTTAAGAAGATTAAGAACAGATTAAATTTGGGGGATACTTGCATTACTCAGTTCAGAAACTTTTGTCACGTTTGTGTTAATAAAGACGTTTAAAATGAAATGTATAAAAGCTTGCTTTTTCTTCATGTTTCATATGAATGTGGTTGTCAAACAAATCGCTTACAACAAGGGCGTAGACTGAGGTGTTCGAGAATAGGGTGCTGAGGGAAACATTTGGACTCAAGGAAGAGGAAGAAATAGGAGGCTGGGGAAAATTGCATTTTGAGGATCTTCATGCCCTTCAAAGCTCATTATAGACAATTACATCTTCAAATCAATAAGGATGAAATTGGCGAAACATGAGGCACGCGTACGAAATAACGAAATAAATACAGCGCGTTAGTGGGAGATCCATTAAAGAAGAGACCAATCGGAAGACTCCCATGTAGAAGAGAGGGCAATGCTACAATTAAGGCACTGTATATATCTGCCTCAGGATATAAATCAGTGACAGGTTCTTGTGAATATGATAATGAGTTTTTAGATTTCATAAAGTAAGGTAAAATTTTTGATTATGTGAAGAACTGGTGGCCTTCAAGAGCGAAGGTATTTCATAGAGTTAATGGAAAGATCTAACATATTCGGGAGCACAGTTTCTAAATTCGTTGGGGTTGCTTTTAAATTTCACTTAAGGTTTTATTTAACAACAGAGAATTACTTCTTTATGTCGCTGGAGGTAGAAACTATTATAAATGTTTGGCAGTCTGTATCACTTTGATTAATTCTGGCTTCTTTAGACCATGTTAAATGGATACATTTTCATCCCTCGCACTGAGATTGGGGATGGAAGGTACGGACTCTAGATGTTGTTATTACATCTACTGGACAAAGATACGTGACTGATCTCTAGAACATGCCGTACCTACTAAATATTGTATCAACTTATTACACTACCTAGAGGACTTGGACAATAAATTCTGAATGCACAGGTATAAATGATTGTAATAGATGGTTGGAAATTGGACTGCTAAGAATTTCTGCAGGGAAGGGTAGTTGACTTGAGGACATGAAGTATATATTCGATCAGTTTTCTATGTAACACAAAAATATGCTTTTGGAGATTATGGCAAAATATAAGGGAAAGACGATATTTTAAAACCAACAAGATACAAGTAGATTGGTATATAGTGAACTTCATTATGCAGTTAGTGTAATTATATTCGATTAGAATACTGAACACTTCTGAGATGTTACATCACGTAGAATGGTTAATAATTACCGATTATTCAATGGTACTAAAATCATGAATACGTCAGTATCTGTTTACCAGTCAACATTGGTTATGATCCCAGAGGAGGAGTGAAGACTATTATCGGTAACAACTAAATCAGTATTCGGTATCTGCCTTGAAATGAGTTTGTTTTGTTAAAGAAAATCCCTCGGAACTCTCTGTACAACGGTGGTTATAACATGAGCGATATACAATTTTTTTTGCAAGTCTTCAGCGCTCGAGCTTACTCGATTTCAAATTTCGGCCAGGAAATCATTGTGTCTAATGCTTTCGTGGATTTGATCATTCGCTTCAGACAGAACTACAAATTAAACCAGAACTGCTTCCTTCCATTTCGTTCCCCGCCCATTCAATATTCAATAATCTTTCCGCTTTTGGACGCTGTAACATTTGAGATACTGACTGAAGCGTGGCTAGATAAACTAAGAAAGAAAAACGTGCATTTAACGTAAAGAAAAATTGTGTATAAGTGAAATGTATTAATAAGAACGGACAGACACCTTATAAAGAACGCATTAAATTTGTCTGTGGTGTGACGTCACGATAGGAGCGGACTGTACTACACGAAACTCATCAGTATGCGGCTTCCTTCGTCGTCATTTCGCGCAGTAAGCCTCGGCTCCACATAATTGGAATCTATCTTCATTAGCCCATCCGCCCGCCACATGGAAACCAGTTGAACCCCTATCCATACCGAAACAAAATACACAATCACGACGCGTTTGTGTTGCGGCCGAACTTGTGTCTCGACACACAATAAAATCCAGATACCGCCATTTAGGAGAAGTAATTATCATTAGACAGACATTGCACCGATGCAATACAATATGGAGGTCACCACACCTGAAGCCCACTAAACAGGAAAAAAAAAAATTTGCTGTAAAAATGAATTAAACTGCTCGAATGTTGATCTTAATTAAATTTTAAGTTATATTAAGGCGAAATTACAATATTTTTGTAGTCTAAGTTATTTTCTGACGCTATAAACCGGAACATTCGTTATTACAAATGTCACAATTGAACCACATGAGGAAACATGTAAAGACAAACTGCAGTAAAATATCCCAGTTACCCTGGACCTATAATATTTTTAGCCTTTAATCAAAGATCAAGTTGTTCCAGGCGGAAATTATTCCAACAGAAACGTTGTAATTAGTGGCATTATGAATTGAAGTGACTGGGGTGTTAATTCATTTAAAAAACTGAAAATCTGAATCTCAAAATCGAGTTTATATTGCATTGTATATTATTTTATTTTAATACAGATCTCATTAAGTAGTAATTAGTTGTAAATAGGCTGTATATGATTAAAATAAAAACAACACAAAGGTCTAATAATTCTGTAGTATTAGGAAATTAAGGTTTCCTTTCTCGGCTTGAAATCTAGATTTTCAGACTGAAGATGTTTCGGTGACTGCAGGTGTAACGAACAATAAGAGCAGAAGTTGAAGGACACAACCATAGTTTATTATTCTGCAATATATTTTGGACTACATCCACATGTATATAGACAACACAAAAATGTGAATAACGGGAGGTAGCCAGGTTTACACCTAAATAGAATTGCTGTTAGTAAACGTCCGGATGTAGTACATACTAAAAAGGTAGCCCAGGTATTTTAAATTATTTAAGATTTGTGTCCTCTAAAATTTTACAGTGGACCAGGTAAAGAATGTGGTCTAATGATACGGAGGTGTGAATATATTCACATAAAACAGTATTCAGATATATAGAAACCTCACTTAAAGCTGTCAAAGCAGGTGCATATAGCATACCATATATATAGAGTGATTGTGTATGTGTGTGTGTGTGTGTGCACGTGCGCACGCGCTCTTGCCATTAAACATATCTTGAGGTTTCTTCTTGAGAAGCGAAGAGTCCTGTAGTTTTTCTATAAATCAGCCACCGTGTCTGTCATCACTTTTTACCTTTACCGTGTTTACATTACCACATCGCAGGTCCTTGTCTTGGGCCAAATCCATCAAGCCCATACCTTCCAACATACTTAGAATAAATTAAAAAATTTCTTACCCACATACACCCAAAACTTTCAAATTTTCTTATCTTCCAGATTCGAGATGGCATGATCGTACGTAAATACAAGGCCAGTCCAAAAAGATACTGAACATTTGAAATAGCGCGCCAGTGAGCCGGCGCAGGACGCTTGCGATGGTGGTGCTGTGTAGCTGGGACTTTAAACTTTATTTTGACACTAGCCACATCACGCCACTTTCAATTAGTCATGAGTTACGCGGCCTTGAGTGAACGTGTGTTTAGTGCCCTCGGCGATTTTT
>Ga0123352_10007319_pt1 | contig 17004 bp, 12 predicted proteins | sample TergutLab28metaG_FD_89700 | JGI IMG/M metagenome (GOLD analysis project Ga0123352, IMG submission 89700) | Labiotermes labralis P1 segment gut microbial communities from Petit-Saut dam, French Guiana - Lab288 P1 | ecosystem: Host-associated > Arthropoda: Insects > Digestive system > Gut ... | reverse complement strand
TTCAACTTGCCCCTGTGGGCTAGAAGAAGAACAAACTATCAACCACATTATTTTTAATTGCACACAACTGCAAAAGGAGAGAAGGAACCTACGAAATGCCATAGCCCGAACAGGTGACACCTGACCACCCCCGCTGGAACAACTCACGAGGAAACACATTAAGGAGTTCATGAAGTTTATAACATCCATAGATTTCAAGGCATTATAACAATTTACTGCATATATACTTATTGTATTTCAGATAGTTTATTTAGTAATGTAATAATTGAGTAGATAAATAACACAAAGCAATAGGGACTAAATTAGAAAACTTAAAGAAAACCTGCCCTAAATATACAAAACTGGGGAAAATGTAAATAAGTGTAAACACATGTAATTGTTATCTGAATAAAGGTTGACCAACTAGATGACACTTGCTTTATTATATATTGCTCAACATGTTTCAGACGTTAATACGTCCATCTTCAGGAGCTAGCGAGTACTTGTGTTGTCTAGGCTGACTTGAGGCGTGCGGATGTTACGTAGCGGGATTGTCTGCTGGTGATGTGGTATCCGCGCGCGCGCGCGCACACGCACGCGCACATATATATATACATATACCATGTGTTGACTGTAGTCAGCATTCAGTATGATATGGTTAATGTAATCCTACTTCATTTCCATTTTCCGAGTAAGAAATTTCCATGACAGTTTCTAACCAAAATTCTGTATGCATTCCTTGTCTCTTATTCCTAAGTAGAGAACATATATATATATATATATATATTTTACCCCATCCACAGTACATGTCCTGCCAATGACAGCCTCCTAGATGTCCCCATCTTAACAACACTTTGTGGCTTGGATAAACCACAGAGTTCCTTGTTATATACTATCCTAAACTGCACACTTACATTAGCCTTCTAAGATGCAGGTACGTTTGTGTTTTAAAACCCAAAATGGACAACACACAAATGAAAAATACACCTGATTTGAAGGCTTTGACTGGAGCACTGACAATATTCTTCTCAGTCTTCAAAAAGTTGTTCAGTTTCGATCGTTCTTCTGCTGCTGCCAGCTCTGCCAATTCTGTCTAAAAGAATACATCTTTCATAAGTTTATGGTAATTAAAATGCAAGCAACCAACTCACACACAGTTCAGCAATGCCAAGAAACTTTAGTACCTTCAACACTTTCATGTATCAGTATTCCCCTTGATTTTTCACACCTCAGGCCACTAAATGAATATTATACAACAAAATTCAGTCAAAATTAATAAAATGGCCTAACTCATTGACTAAACCAATGATCTTCAGTTCAACAGTCACTTCACTATGTTCACAGTACTGTGTTCTAGTGTGCTCTGTCCAAGAACTTATTCTACCCCTGGCAACTGGCAGCAATGCATAAATCATTTGTTTCTATCCCCCTCTCTTTCCTCTATACCTAAGCTCCCTCTCCACCTTAAATTTAATGCAATTCTGACTTTTGAAGCCATCCTGAACAGACAACAAAATTCTGTCTCAGTTCAGACTGAAATTCTATGGTTCAGCTGGGACAGCATCAAACCAGGTTAGTGTCTTTGTTTGGTGGTACGTTAAATAATAGTTTTCTGTTTTTCTTCCTCTCCCCACTCTTTTTTTTTGGGGGGGGGGGATAATGGCCCACAGTACCATGCAGTAAACATGCTTGATACATTATGTGAATTTTGTCAAAAGGAACAAAAAGCCGCAGAGCAAAGTAAAATATGTTGCATGTATGAGCTCCCTTAACACTTGGAACATGCAGTACCACAATGTAATCTCTTTTATTGTGTGCAATAGTAAAGTTCATTTTTAAATGGCTTTCATCATTGTGTTATTTGCATTACTTGCATCCCTGAGCAGTTCCAATAGTTTTCATATTTATTTTGGATCAGGCTATACATGCACACTAAAAATGAATACAGAGGCAAAATACACAAATCCCAGGTGCCTAAATTATGTATGGAGCCACCCAATATTTTCAGCTTAATAACAGCAGTTTCTTTTTTCTTACATACAAAAATATTTTATCATTTCACAAAGATTACTCAGAAAGCACCAAAGAACTGTGAGATTTACACATCAGTCCAGAACTGTGGGTCCTAAGTATGGACCTTGTTTCATGTCACACTTCTGGTGCCTAGAATTTGACAACGGCTCCTAGTTTTATGAAAAATTTGTGGACCACTGTATGGGAGTGCATTAATTTAAATGCTTATATAGTTGTTCAGGTGCACCAAAAAGTCTCCATTTTATGAAATCCAAAAATACACATTATGTTCACAAAATATAACAAATGGTTCCAATTCTGATCCATTCAACCTCATATTCCAGTTACCTCAGAACTTGATTACTATCTGCCACCCAAACTTGGTCTCTTCTGTGACCTCCTCCATACACGTTTTTCCCAACTAAAACTTGCCCCGCTACCCATGCATGCTATATGTCCACCTCATCTAAACTTTCCTCACTTGATCAATCTAAAAATATTATATGAGAAATATAAGCTATGAAACTCCATACGCTGTAATTTCATCTATCCACTTGCTATAGTCTGTCTTAAGTCTAAATATTGCCCTCTATACTTCATTTTCATACACCCTCAATACACAAAACAATATAAAACACCATACGACCTTACGAAAAGGTAGCATTTGTAATAGAATAATTACCTCCTCCTTTCGTTTTTGCTTTTCATACTCCTTGAGTTTGCGAAAGTATTCATTCTTTTTTGTTATAATATATTCCAGGATTGCTTCCTTATCAAACAGGTAGCCACTTGGCCTGTAACAAAGAATACAGTGTTTCAAGGGAACTTCATACCACACATACATATGCATGCTGAGTTTAAGAGGAACAGAACTGCTTAACCCCCTTGTGCCAGAATTAATTGCCCAGTATGGTGTGCAACACACTGGAATTTAAATGACAGCTGAATAAGGAGGCCAAATGGCATTCTGAGAAGGGGTATGCCTGAGATTAGGCACCAAAGTGTTACACCATTTTCTGGTTGCAACTCTTGTTGAACTATGCCAGTTTAACTTACACCGACCAATTATGCAATCTTTCACTGCTGTTAACGTTGCTAAACCATTTGTTTTTGAACAAAAATTTCAACAACATATCAGATCTTCCATAATATTACCTCACAACACATATCTCACATCCAATCACAAATGTTGTACAATTGAAAATATCAGTATTCCCATGCAGATTGATCATAACTGACGTAACGGCTGTCAACAAAGATCAAGCCTATCACAAGTACAAAAACTTAAGGCCTAGCCATGCTACATCACTGTTTCTCTGTATTTAACCAGAAACTTGTGAACGAATTTTCATAACAAATGTACCGTCAGCCATGAAGCATCATAGTACCACTGATTAAGAAGCCAAAGGAAGACACAAATAAAGATATATATTATGGGTACATTACCATTTTCACTCAGCGATCCTCTTTTTGTCATTCGAGGCGTTAGTACATGTTCAGCTCTACAACTCTAGATAGTAAACGAGCACGTCCGCAATTTTGGGTTGTGTAATTTTTAATCTACCATTTAAGGATGCAAATTGGCAGCACGATTTCCAGATTGTTGACAAGGATTAAAGGTTAGTGTAAGTAAAATAACCTGGATAACAGCGACATCAATGCGATGTACTGAATTACAAGAACTGTTTTGAACTTACGTGACAACTGGATTTACACAAGGCTGTAGCGTGAGGCAACAACAATCGAAATCCTTAATTGAGTCCTTTCCAACACGCTGGGTATTCGTACCGTACCCCGATGCTTGGGCATCTTTCTTCTTTTCATGGTATGTATATACTGCACCCGCTGTGCAATTTCTCGCATGTCGAGTCATGGTTTTGCCATTCACAAATAAAAAGTTTAAACGTCGAATCAACAAATCATATTTCGAACAACGGTTGTTACAATTACACTTCTGCGAGCATAAATATCACTTTTCAAGCGTTACTACTTCAGTAACCGTCTCTGAACACAACTTTCACGGAATAAGCTAAGAACTCACAGATACATTTCGACCGATGGTAACGATTAAAGCGCTCATGCGAGAGCCAATCACTACTACAGCTGCATAGGCTGTTCGCATCCGTGGACACGGGGGTCTAGAACGGGCTGTGTCATTAGATGATCTGTGGTCACTACCGTCTGTCGCAGTGGATGCTGACTTGTGATCAGTTACGTTCTTTATAGTTACGAACGTCATTCCGTAATTTGATGGTATTTTCACTATAGACCTTACATAATTGACGCACAGCTATTCTGCATAGTTACTGAAAACGAATTTGCGAGATACGAGGTTTCAAAAACGGTTCTGTTACGGATTCGAGCCTTCAGTGATGTAATATCGTGTTGCTGGGTTTGTGTCCCCGACGTTTAAAACAACGTAGTACCTGCATCTTTTAGCGTGAGTACGTGAAATTAACCTTCTTTCTTCCGCAACGTCGGGAAACACCGACGCCACGTACCAGAAGATTCGCATTAACAAGTACTTGTTTATTCCATATGCTTTTGTGTAGGGAAATATGGTGACTACTATTTTCGCTGCTGAACGGACATTTCATATCCCACGTTACCGTGGACTGTACTTCGTCTACCAACCAGACACCAATTACAGACTACTAAACCGATTACCGACCCTACTGTAATAACTGTAACTAGAAGATTGTTGTGAAATAAAGTGAAATGCCAACTTGATGCAACTAGGTTGATTTTATTGATGTATTCTTAGCTGTACATGTTTCGGGTACATAATCTCATGATAAGCGTATGAACCCGAAACATGTCGAGCTAAGAATACATCAATGAAATTACCTAGTTGCATCAAGTTGGCATTTCACATTATTTCATTAGGAAGATGCACGGTCAAACAACCCTCAAATTCAAACTAAAAGCATCTTACTTCCGTCTATTCCATGGCAGACCGAATCTTTCATAAAAAAATCATCGAAAATGTCGCCGACCTTATAGAAAATTTTGAGGAAAAACGCGAATGAGAATATTCAATTCTCGCAGTGTGATAATGGCTGAAAGTTTGTTTTCAAAATCGTAACAAGTCAGCGAAAGATTCCCTCTCAGTGCCAACTAGGTGCAAAAATATCCTTCTATGAGGAAAAAGTACATTGGTAGGATAATTATCGTGTTGAACATGCACTATTTTATAAGATGTTAAAGAACTGGAAACCGTTCAGCTTTTCTTTAAATTGTCTAGAAAGTGTGTGTGTGAGTTACTGATAACGAGCATACGGATTAAATATCATGAAAATTATATCACTCTTGGAGACAAATTTACGACTGGAGAAGTGGAGTGGTGTGGGGCTAGCATCCTCCTTTGTACAAACTCGACTGTCTGGACATCAGAATCAGAACGACGAACGTGGGATCAGGAGAGGCGCTAAGGCCAGTCTGCATGTGAATGACTGCTGGAAGAAGCAACGGTCTGAAAGATTTAATGACATCCGGAGGTTCCCCAACCAGCAAAGTGAAATCGAAACTTGTGTCCGATCTTAGTCGAACTTCAATATGGTCGATAGCTTCTAGTAATAATTTCACGAAAATCCCTCCATTGGAAGCCTAGTTATTCCCTGCGCATGGACAGACAGAAGGGACGAATATGTAAAAGCTCGCATATGCTTTTCGTGGTTCCTTTGCGAAAGCGCATAAAAATGAAAAATTAAATAATTTTAAATCATTACAACACATGTATGGTATGGATCCAAAAATATACAAATATCTGTTTAACTTACCGAATTATCATGGAAACGCTTCAACTTTAGGGGCTGGGCTAGACCAGTCATTAGAATGGCGTCTGAGCAACCATGGTGACATCCCGTAGATATTTTTCTCTCGCGCACAGCATCCGCACTGGCCCTGTTGCCTGTTCCTTGGGAACAAAGATGACAACACAAACACGTCGATTGTTTGCTGCCCTCCATTGCTCAGGATCGGGTGAATCTCCACTTTCCTGGTATGTCTTTATGGCGTGGCAATTTAAAAGATTATTTTTAAAACGAACATAATTTTACAGACATCAAAACTGGTTTACGGTAAATCTTAAACAAGTTGTGTAAATATACAGCGTCTGCTTGCTTATAAAAAGGCACAGGCAAGTTAACATGGCGATTATTGGACCTAAAAGGTCCCTTTTATGGAGGAGTAAAAATTATATGCGTCTGAATCATGGTTTATATCGAGGTCACTGTTAGTGTGAGGTTAATTTATTTGGTAAGAGAACGACTTGGAAAATGACAAGTGGGAAGAGCTAACAATAATGGGAACATAAAAATTAATCTTAGGAATATTGCTTCTGATGTTGATAAATTAATGGCGGCAGCAGCCCTGAAACTTTTTTCAGGTTCTGCAGAGTTTATAATTCAGGTGGCCGCAAAAGGTGACCGAAACTTGTAGGCGGTTTACGTTTTTATTAGAGTAATAAGTTCAAATATCTTCATACGCACTTGTTGGTTTTTATTCTCATACTGCAATTTATGCTGCCTGACCAACGTTTTCGCCAACCTCCAGTTTTCTAATACATGCAATGGCTCTGATAGGACAGGCGATTAACCATCAGGTTATATAATGGGCAGTTTTAAAACGGATTATTTTGGATCTGTCAGGGAAAAGTAACACTGTGGAATTTCGCTCACAGGAAGGATACCTGAAATAATATTTGCAACTAACGTATCCTGTTTGGCCAAGGAACGGTGCATTTCCTCAGCTGCTCCTTGTCATATGAACACTTTCCCGCGGGTAAAGCGGCCGTGGCATGAAGTTTGCTACTCACCTCGATATAATGCAGAGGTTAAGAATGAGTGGAGCTATTCTTCTTCTCCATCTGTATGTCGTCATAGTCTGACAGTGCCAAACTTGCGCTTTTAATAAGATATATATAAAGATATAACGTCTACAAAAAAGTCAGGTGAAAAAATATTCTAAGTTATTGCTTTTTAATTATATTTTAATTAACATCTAATCTTATAGTCCGATCAAACTTCTTTCACGAACTCACCAAATAATACGTCAAAAATCTGTGAGCCCTAATCGTGCTAAGTTTGTGTGACAGATGATACCAAAAAGCACGACGAACAAAGAGTACGCACAAAACACGATATTCATCTCCAATTGCTACAGGTTTGTCGTAATTTACTAACAATGATGAAAAAATCATTAAAACGTTTGTAGGTCTGGCAAATATATGGTCCAAGACCTTAAATTCTGATCTTATGAGAAGCTTTAAATATTCCTCTAATGGCTGTACACTTAAAATGTATTAAAAACCAAATTATTGCATGTGGACGCAATAATGTTACTAAAACCTTTACCCAATTAAAATATATAATCCTGGAATTATAAGTGTGTGTGTCTAGGACATAATAATGGCAATATTTGGGGGATGCACCGTTCCTTGTTACACCCGCTCGCCACGGTGAGGCACAGGATGTGAGCGGGACCTGCAACAAACAAAACAACACAAAAAAAACAACAAGGCGCGTTTCGCGACTGTGCGAAAGCGCCGAACACTGTAAACACACTAATAAGTTCAGTCAGCAAATAAGAACAAACATGAAAACAGTAACTTACCTGCGCTGATCGCAATCTTCAATTTCATGGTGATGTGTCTTCTTGTAGGTACAACGATGGATTTTAATATATTATTCGGACTTCAGTACACCAATCACTCGATACGTAAAAAAATACACGTACGTCTCTGCCGGTACAGTCCTTTTAAGAAAGAACCATGAAACGAACATTAAAATACAGCTGAATGTCTCTGCCTGTCGCGGATGAAAGCGCGGTATAACGAAGAGTAAATAATCATTTCATATGAATTCTGGTTACTCGTCGAAAAAATGAAAGTTCGATATCTTCTTGCGTTGAACGCGCAATCTACTCAAATTTATAGCCTTGCAGTGAAGTTTGTTTGAGCGCAGAAATAAAAAGTGCTTAAAGGCGTGGTCCGTCTGCTGGCCATGTCGATTGAGTGTATTAGAGATATTACCTGCGTTAATCCATATTGTGTACTAAACATTTCCCTCCCACCTTGATGCCTGTTAGTTGTTCATATTTTGGTAGCCCTCCCTCCCTGATGCCTGTGATAATAATAACATCGATTGGTCCATATTTCACTAGTCTTCAATTCAAAACATACTTCCTTCAGTCAGGGAATAAAGGTTGTAATAATGTTGACCAAAATGGTATTTGGACAATCAGAGGCAACTTGAAGTATTCATAAAACAAAGCAGCTACGTTCGTCATCGCAGTGTATCTCTAATGCCATGTATGTTTGTTCGGCGTTGCTGTTGAACGTTAACGAAATTTAATAGCAGAACCCTGTAATGTGTAGCAGTCGCATTAAAGGAAGGGTCAGCGGTTTCTTCTACGAAAACTGCAAACGCAATGGATCGTGTACGGGTTCTCAAGACTGTTCTTTCATTCCAGCAGTCAAGCGATAACACAAGCAGTACGCTGACTTCTGCTTCAAGCTACGGTAAGCAATTTTACGCGGTGATAAAAAAAAACTGCGTAGTGCAATACAGCCTAGTGCCTAGTCACAGGAATGTACTAAGCTAGCGCATTCAGTTTGTTCAGTCCTTTTGCTCGAACACCAATTATTAGGTCAGTTGAATTTTCTCTATGCCAAACCCTCAACTCCAACGACCAATGTGAGTTTTACCGATATGTGAAATGTAAATTACTGACATGATTTTGTTTCTCCGTTCCTAACAATGTAGAAGAAAAATGTCCAACACTCACCGTTCGTTGATGGTGCTCGTGCTGGGACCTACCTTTAGTTGTCCACCGCTGTTACCGTTGGCGTGTTGCTCCTCTTGACGTGGTCCTGTGTTCGAAGTCCTCCTTCGGATGCATATTGCTGAAATCCCTGGATTGTTGGAATCGTTGACACAATCACTGAACTTAACATTACACCACTTAACGAGGTCGTTGAACGCTTTCGTATTCAGATCACACAACATTAGACACAAAAGATCAAAAAGAACACTAATTTTCAATGGGGGCACTCGAAAACACTAATAACTCAGAACACAATTTGAGATTATAAAAAACATCTTAATATATTTTAAAAAAACGCGGTATAAGAATTTTCACTCACTCACGAAATCATGTTTACATTCTGCGCACAAACACTCCCGAACATAATAATGGGTATATTCGACAAGTAAAAACTCCCGGGAACATTTTTTTTTTTACATTATATTCACACTCACGAAAACGTAAGAATTTTTATATTCGGCATACGAACACTCCCGAAAATAATTATGCTTCTATTCGGCTCACAAACACTCCCGAAAACATAAGAATTTTTATATTTAGCGCACAAACACTCCCGAAAAAAACAAGACCGAAAATACGAAACCACACGAAATTAATCCAGAGACTGCCGGCCTGTATGCCTAGGTCCTACAATATGATATTAAATGGGGAATGGTGTAAATTACAAGCTTATGAACTTTGTGTTATGCTGGAATCAGAAAATTGTAACGACCAGCTAAATGTATTCCTCGAATGGATGGCGCGATGTACATACAGAATTATGTGGAAAAACCTATTCAAAAATAGTAACTTCAAAGTACGAAAATATAAAAAAAAAATGGAATAAGACTGCCATTGAGGGAACTGGATTGATATCGTTCAAGCCTTCGAATGGCTAATTTTGTCATAGGGATTGTGATGTAACCTCTTTCTACTGGGACAACGGATGTTCTTTATCAGTACTCTACAGTTTGTAGCGATCTACATTTTAATAATAATAATAACAATAATAGAGCCTAATTCTAAGGTGTGGAATCCTTATTAGTTCCTGAGCTAGTCATAAAATTCCCCGAATTTTATGGGACCAGCAAGTTTAGTATTTTATAATAATAATAATAATATTAATAATGGACTGCTCCCCTTCCATCTTAACCTTTTTGATACTACCTTCCTATCAAAACCCACTACATTTTCTGTACATATTATTTACATATTTTTACTCTATATTTAACTCTCATAAGCATTATTCTACGTCTGTAACAATGTTTTATTAGGAAAGCAGGCATTTAAACTTCACCCTATAATATGCCATGAAGACACAGGGGGACAATAAAGACAATAATTCTCTTCATTCTTAACCTCGGCTCTATATTGGAGTGGGTGCTGTATTAGTACAACTTAATAATTTCCTGTAACCTACCTCTTCCTTCTTATGCAGCCACTTTTTGCTTACAAATCCCCTTCTATTGCTTGTTTCTGGACAGCTCAGCAGCATCTTTGCTTAAGCATAACGTGTATCTTCGTATTGTTTATAATTCCTTCCCATTTCCAGACTGCTGCTAACAAACATGCTATTCCTTTTCTTTACTTCGTGGTAAAACATTTAAAGCACGACATCTTACCCCAACTTAAACTCGTACCTCCATACAGTGCTAATAACTATTTGTTTGGGAAAATTCTTGGTGCAAGACGTGGGAGTGTAAAACGTAATGCTTCAGACAGGTCGTGGGAAATTAGTCAGTATCAGACCGGGTCACCGTAGGGTCCAGTATCAGTGTTTGTGAGGCTGAAACTTTGGAAACATTTCACAGCCAATATTAATTGGCTTCCGGCTGAAGATTGGAAGGGGGAATTGGTGTAGCGTTGCGTCGAAATGGGATATGCAATTGGCAGTAGAAGGTAAGTCTGTGCAGTAGCGGCATATCCGCTTACTTGCGTAGACAGATCGAGGTATTTTGATATGGCAACGAAATTTCTTTTGGCGGAAACTCACGTCCACTGAAGCTATTATGATATCTTTGCTTTGGGAATACTGCACAATCAGACTACAAAATACGGCAGGACAGACGCAGCACCATAGAGGGAAACATATTAATAAATGCCTTGCAGGCATTTTGTTTCATAAATTGTTACAGAAGAAAACAGCTAGAAATTTGAGACTGGACGAGAATTTATAGAAAATTAACAACGATTAATTTTATGATTTTTTGCAAAATGTTGCAGAAGAAAACCACGAGAAACACAAGACGGGCTGAGAACATGTTACACAAAAGTATTCTTGACATTGCAGTGGAGTTGATATTGGAATATGTCAGTTAAGAAAACCACAAAGATTATAAGAAAACTTGAAGGACCTTATACAGCTGTGGTATTGAATTTTCAATGACGTTTATTCAGGAATTTGTTACTGAAGAAAGCCAGAAGAAATACTTCCGTAGCTGAGAACGCCTTACACATAAGCCATACTTGCATTCCACTTACGTTTCGTTTTGGAAACTGCCAATGAAAAACTAGAACACAAGAATAGATGAGAATGGCTAATAGAAGAGTGATATTAATATTTCAATAGAACTTTATTTTGGAAATAGTTACTGGGGAAAACCATCAGGAACGTCAAAAGTACTGAGACCGACTTAAAATTGTATTAAACCTATATTATGGGAAACCGTACTGAAAACAAGGGACATGATCCTGACAAGGCCTTGTAGCAATTTCATTCCAGTAAACTTCGCAAAGATATTATATTTTGAGGAATTGCACTGAAGAAAGCCACAGAAATACCGGGAGGACCGAGAACATTATATATGCTGTGTCCTTTTTTATTGCTATAAATGCTCATGTTGATCTGCGTTGCCAAGTACTACCAATACCTTGCTGTGACATGCGCATTCCGGCCCTGGCCCTGAGACAAATGTTTCCGTGGAATGGACTCGCTTACAACGTATTCACGAATATTACAAACTGCATTATTATCACAGGCCACGCGAAGACTAGCAAGAGACAGATTTTATTGTATTTTATTAATTATTTTCTTGTTGTTTATACATTCCTAATTGATTGCGACATTTGTTCCGGAGAATTTAGGAAACGTTATTTTAAGTATCAGCAAGAACTTACTGAACCAATGGTATCATTTTAGAAACTGTAACTTAAAAGAAGCTTGCTTCACTCAAAAATAGAATTTTTACCAGAATAAAAATCAAATGTATGGAAATAAAATTTAAGTAGAAAATAAAATTTTTAGGTATGTACATAATTAGGTTTTAAATAAGAATTTGGTTCAATCTAAATAACTAGGCCTAACTCCGGTTGACAATGGATGCATGTGGATGTACAGATCGTGTTAGTTATTTAGAAGTGCCGGCCATGTAGAGAGTAAAGAGACCCACAACCAGAAGTCAAATTTTTAGTTTGTTTAGTTTGTTAGTAGAGAAAAATCGAGGTTGGTGACTTGTGCCATCCATATGCATGTTGCCAACGTAACATTGTCATTTATTTCGGCGCGTGTGTTTGGCAGTACCACTCTTACACAATTCAAATAATTGAGAAACCACTTTGTATTAACAGTCTTCAATTAACACCAGTAGTAGTCAAATATTTAGCAAAGAATTTATGTTTGTTTTGGTGGTGGTGCTATCAGAAACGGATTTTACCATAGAAAATAAAATTTTGTTTTTATTGCGAGGTCCACGTTTAGAACCGACATTTAATATTTGATGACTAGGGCAATGCTAATCGTATTGTGAATTCTACACATTCGTCTGTCATAGTGGTATTTCCTACCCAGTTTAACACAAAATCATATCAGTTCCAAAATGAATTACTTTAACATTAAAATAAGTATGCCATGATTAAGTTTGTTAACATTTTCAACATGAATTATAAATATTGAAGCTTTCTCAAGGTACCGCGTCTCTATACCAATTGTGGAACTTTGTGTCAGTTGTGTCTTTTCCCAAATTACGGCGAAGATATGCATGAAATTACTGCGAAAACTATACAACAAAATTGCGGTATAACCGGCTTTTATCCGGCTTGAAAGCCCGAAGGAATTTTTCCATTAATTATTTTCCAATTCGAAAAAAAATTTGTAGTTATACCGTTAATTAACAACATTCTATTTAATTCATGAATTATTTAATCATATCGTATACGTCAGTTGGTTCGCTGCAATGAAATTCGGAAATAAAATTTCCGTTAACTCCATTTCATTACGCCTGAAATGTTTCAAAATACATGGACGTAACATGTAACGACTAGACCTCCAGAACCTCACTGGTGTAATGACGTGTCAGAATCAAATATGTTAAGTACACAGACAGAAGGCAGCAAAGTAGAGACCACAAGAAACATCCACTAAAGCTTCTTTCATTGGACAAAGAGAAGACATTTTTTTACAAGCGAAACAACACTGCGTATTTCACATATTTATTCCATATATTGGAACAGTGTGTGCCGTAAGGAAATATCTGAGAAAATGAGCTGAAGGAAGTCACGAAATATGATGAAGAGAATAAGGTTTTATTTCTTAAGGTCACTAAGAGGGCAACTGGCCCTAAGCCGGCGAGGTATGATGAGGATGTAAGTAGAGTTTCAAGCGTCGAATTATTTGAGCTCATGGGGAAAAGGCTGCAATGAGATATTTACATTAGAACTGTGGCACTAGGGTAGATGAACAGAGAAACAACGCCAAAAATATCAACCAGGAGAACTCAAAAATCAAGAAACACTGATTATAACAAAATCAAATTTTCACAACATCGTTCTGATCACATAACACATTTCCAGTGCTTCAAGTACAGAGACGTATAGCAGCAACGGAAGCATCGTCTGTACCACGCTTTTGATGAAAACGATAGGTGTTCCATATAAACATAAAAACTGTAGAAGCTCAAATGAACCCCCTGAAACAACGAGTTTGTATAGATTGCAAAATAGGATGCGGAGAGTATGATTATGTTATGTAAGGTCACAAACAGACCAACGGAAACTAAACACGCGAAAAAAGGCGACAATGAAGAAGCAAAGTTTGGTACGTCGAGTTACGCAGTGGGACTGGGTGGGAAGGAGGGAGGGAAGTAGGTAGGAGATTTACTGTTGTTATTTCATGTTAATATCGTGACATTCACATGAAAACCCCTGGTCAGTTGTCAAAATATCGGCAAAATGAAATTTGAAATTGTAAAACCGCAAAGCCTAGCAAACTGCACCACTGGGTACTAATCCGAACACTAATATTATCCTACTTCCCCTATCTCAGTTTGTTCCTATTCATGCCACAAAGGCATATGGAGGCAATAGATGTATAGTTCCACGCATTCTTAATTACATATCCAATAAACTATTTATTGTTTCTGGATATATTCGCATGAGGAAGGATATATAAAGTATGTATGACAAAACTCCAACTCAGTAATTCGCAAAATAATGTACTACTAACACTAACATTTTCCTGTTTCCCCTAATCTCATTTTATTCCTGCTCATGCCATGAAGGCATATGGGGGGCAGTAGATGTATAGCTCCACGTATTCTTAATCATACATCCACTAAACTATCTATCTATTGCTTCTGATACATTCGCATGAGGAAGAATATATAAAGTAGTACGTCAAATCTCCAACTCAGTAATTCGCAAAATAATGTACTACTAATATTTATATTATCCTGTTTCCCCTACCTCATATTTTGCTGTTCATGCCATGAAGGCATGTGGGGGCAGTAGATGTATAGCCCCACGCATTCTTAATCATATATCCACTAAAATGTCTCTCTATTTATTGCTTCTGATATATTCGCATGAAGAAGAATGTATAAAGTAGTACGTCAAACCTCTAACTCAGAAATTCCCAGAACTGAAGGAATCCATTACAAATCCGGTAATTAACAAAAAAATAGTTCCCTTGCCAGGTTTCGAAATAGTTGTCTAGGGGATACAAGTCAGCAACACGACAGTCATGCATCTGGTTTGTTCCATTCAGTAAATTTGTAAATGTGGGTCGAAATCTATTTAGTTGTACGTACCGTACACAACACCATTACAATTTCAGAAAACGTAGTGTAAGTATAACTGTTATACGCGGATTAATACACAAGAAATGTTAAAACGTAGATTCATATAAATATTTACTTTTGTAACTAATATTCTACTTCGCGTTTACTTACGTCTAGCGTAAACACAAATTAAACCTGAAGTGCAACACATTTGACTCGAAACGTTGTACCAAAACTGCGGACTACCTGGGATGACCTTCACAACGACCACAAAGTTACTCCTGTTCAATACTAACCTTCTAGAAAGCGCCAAAATCGTATTTAATTTCAACACGCCAACAAGCTTATTTAGTTTCAAACTGGCTTACTGCAAATTAATTAATACAAACTCATATATACTTGCTAATTCAGGAGTAACTTCACCTTAATATGGCGGCTCTGGACCTACCCACCCTCGCAGCTAGCAACATAGCAACCTGCAGACCGGCAGCTTATCAACACACATTCGTTCTCCACGAATGCCACTGAACTTCTGCGCGGGTTTAGGCAGGAATCAGTGCTATACGTAACGTCTTCCCTAAAATGCGGCGCGTGTCAAGGTCAATGAATCGCAGTGGTGGAATGCAAAAATTAGTTAACGTCTGTAAGGTAAAACATGAACACATAAGATGTGAAAGGTCCAAAAATTTCCCTGATAATCCTCGTAATCTGAAATACTTTTTTTTTATTAAACAAATTGTTCCAACTTTAATACTTTAATTAAACTTTTATTGTGATCTCTTCCGATGCGACAAACGATTTGTCGTTTAATGGGAGATAAAACGCTCAGAATATCTGAAAATAAGCCATACACTTTAACTGAGAGTTGGATAAATCTCAGCTAGCAGTTTTAAGGATCCACATGACAAACTAATTGGTAGACTAACACTAGGAATACGTAAGAAATTTTTATAAATTTTCAGCTGTAAAGGCACGGAAATTTTGACAGACAATATTAAGACTCTGGAATCGTGATAGCTCAGTCAACCTAGTGACTAGACCACGGGATGGCCGTTAGGAATACCTGTCAGATATCTGGCCCAACCAGCATCCTCCTCGATGGGTACCGGAAGTTTTGTCACAGTGATTTTGGGGTGTGAGGGTGAACATTTACCTCCTGAGGTCAAGAAATAGTGGGCGCTATAACTTCGCCCTCCACTGCCACGTATGACTTCAATGGTGCACAGGGGCAACTTTAATACTAAGTCTATTCGAATCATATCTGGGGTTAGCAATCACAAATTGTTTCGTCTTTAGCCAGTTCCTGCCTTCTCGTAACCAAAATTCTGCAAGACTCCCGTCTTGTTACTCATGCCCATGTTTCTACATTCTTCAGATTAACAATTGTCTGAGTGTACTGAAATATGACTAATACTACCAATTGCACGGAATTTTATATCCAAATGCTGCTGTGCAAAGTTTTGAAGACCACTTTGTGTCAACGACCGAAAAGAAAATTCTTGTCACATTATCAAACACATGGTATGTTCATGCTGCTTTTCCCAGGTTGTCACAGCTGCCACCATATTCAAAGGTAAAGTAACACAGACTATGAAGATGGAAGAAGAAGGTCTCTCCGAAACATATCTATCAATATACGTAAATAAAACTGTGTTACTGGCACTCAGAACACCACAGTTTTAACACGTAAAGGTTGTCGAGGTGGCTAATATGTACGCAGTACGGTCCAAAATGTTAGGACTAACTGTTTTTAAAAATCGAAGACACCTGAGGAAGACACATACCTTTTCTTAATTCCAAATAAGCTCCATTGTTACGTATATAGGCTTTTGCGAGGTGGTACAGTTTCTGAAAAGCTGCCGAAAATTCCCTATTTTTGGACCTTCATTAATTTATCAGTTACGGCTTCTTGGATCTCAGCAACATCCGCAAAGTGGAGTCCTTTTAACTTAATTTTCAACTTGGGGAACAGAAAATAGTCTGGCGGAGATAAATCTGGAGAGTACGGGGGGTGTAAAGGGTTGTAACATTTTTGGGGGTCAAAAACTAGGAAACACTTGCAGCTTTGTGGGCGGGCGCATTATCGTGCAAAAAGAAAAATCTCGACAGCAGAACGCAGCCGGACGAACCCGCTGAATGCGCTTCAGCAGGCGATCCGTTGCTGCTTCATAAAATTCTGCATTTACTGTTTTTCCCTCCAGTACGAATTCTTTGT
>Ga0123352_10007317_pt1 | contig 17005 bp, 9 predicted proteins | sample TergutLab28metaG_FD_89700 | JGI IMG/M metagenome (GOLD analysis project Ga0123352, IMG submission 89700) | Labiotermes labralis P1 segment gut microbial communities from Petit-Saut dam, French Guiana - Lab288 P1 | ecosystem: Host-associated > Arthropoda: Insects > Digestive system > Gut ... | reverse complement strand
GACATGTTGAAAGAATGCCTGATGAAAGAGTAGTTAAAAGCATTTATAAATGGAAACCACACGCAAGAAGACCGAAAGGAAGGCCAAGATTAAGATGGGATGATGACGTGAGAGATGATTTGAGGAAGATGGGCGTAAATAATTGGAAACAGAAGGCACAGGAAAGGAAACCATGGAGAGGAATAATTGAGCAAGCCAAAACTCACAAGGAGTTGTAGAGCTGAATTAGAAGAAGAAGAAGACTAATTGTAATATTGTTGTGTTCATGACTGTATATGTATATAGATATACACACACTACAGCTTTGTATCACAATAACTGATGTTATCATTAAAGGGTTTTAATGTAACCAACAATCAGTATAAATCCACTGGAAAATTGTATGCTGTGGTTTGAAGGATTTTCTAAAGGGATACACACCACAGACGGTTGGTGAGGGAAGACTAGTTTATCGACATATAAAATAATGACGTTGTGTAGTATGGATAAGGATTGGAGGAAAGTGGCATTTATGCTTGATTAATAAAAGCAGAAAGAGACGTAAGGAATAGGGCGATATATTGTTAAGAGTTGGACGAAGAGAAACTTTGAGTAGTTTAATAGGGGGCCTCAACGACTGGGGCTAGTTGTAGGTGGAAACGCTAAAAATCTAAATACGGACAAATTACAGCCCGTATTTGCGTTTAAATAGAACTTCAAATGAGCAATCAAATTCGCATTACAGATACTTTAAAATTCATCGTTTTTGCGATCGCACATTTCAAACCCATTTAAAGAAAGGATGTCGCTCTGCGGGTATCAAAATTCACGTTCATGTATTTATCCCTGTGTTTCGTTACACTCTGACAATATCGAAAAACGTTTCCGAAAAGAGTTGTTTATTTCAGTGTCTTATGGCACAAACTCTTTACCGCAGGTCGTTTTCAGGGAAGTTCTCTTTGTTCTTAACGTGCTGGAACAGTATGTGTTGAGTGGGAACTACAATGTCCAACGAAACCAAGAGGGAAATGACTCGTCGGTCTTAGGTAATATTACAGATATTTCACATAGTCCGTTAAATAGATTTTTTACATGAAACCTACAGTTGGATGGATGGAGGGATGATATAAATGGGCTGTCCATTATGTCCTCGTCAAAAGCACTTTCTATTAATAAACGTTTAAAAGACAAAATAACCTATGTTTAATAATCAAGCTTCCTAATTGCCACCCACAGAGTCTAGTTTTATACTTATGGTCTCTGGATTGGCAAAATAAATTTATGTGACCCAGCGTAGAGTAAACTGTGAGGAAACTGTGAGAATATTTTAGCAGTTTCAGCAAAAGCGGCTATTTTTCCGTGGTCTGCTCTGTGTGAACTGATAGTGTAACGTATCTACAGTTTTGCATGCCAAGTTGATTGAGTGTGCGGATAGAAAGGTCAAAATAGCCAGCCAGTGGAAAAAGGAACAGACAGGTTGACAAAACGATTCGATTAGGTTTCGACTCGGAACAACTCGACGCCTCTAGTGTGATATCCTAGCAAGGATCAGATGATGCTTTGTGTTTATCCGTCCCTACGAAGTGTCGGGTTGCTAAGAGTCCACATCTTCAAGTGTGAGTCCCACAAACTAGAAGAAAAATATTCCGAAGTTCCGAAGCCCAAATTTAAATTCATTATGTCCCAATTGAGGAAAACTGCTTACAAATATGAAATATATTTTAACCCTTTAAATCCTAGTGGTAGCTTTATGCGCGTTGATGTTCTGACATTCCACAAGTGTACGGTCTGCATGCGAAAGGCATATATGTGTTTTGTATGGTTCCCACAGAAACATCTATTACGTCCCTTTACACAATTAACATAACTGCTTTTTATAATCGAGTCTGAGTTTGTTTACTGCGCGCTACGTACTAAATCTTTGAATGTAATTCAGGTTAATCTTTAAGGCGGGTTGGGATAGCTCAGTTGGTGCAGCGACTTCGTACGAGCTGGACGGTCAGGGGATCGAATCCCATTTGGGAGGCGAGATTTCCCGCATCCTTCCAGACCGGCCCTGGGTCTCACCCAGCCTCCTATACAATGAGTACAGGATCTTTCTCGGTGGTAAAGCGGCCAGGACGTGGCGTTGACCACTCATTCTAACGCAGATGTTAAAGAAAGAGTAGAGCTATACTTCTTCTCACCCTCTGGACCTTCGTGACATGTTCTTGGTGCACATTAACTTTACCTTCGTCTTTAAGCTTGTTTTCCAATGTCAGGATCTTTCTACCAGTGTTCCATATTGATCTTCATCTACATGTTGCTCTCACTAGGACAAACAGATGAAGTCTGAGAAACGTCCAAAAAAATGATCTTTTCTAAGTCAGAAATCGGGGAGCGTTGGATAGAAAAGTAATTTCAAGTAGTATTTGAAGGATTAAAGTTTTATTGCATTAAGGTCCTTGTTTTGGAGAAAACAGACGTGCATTACTATGCTTCCAGTACGCTACGGTTCTGTTCGGCGGTGGTGTTCCTTATTCAAATTACGGTATCGAATCTTGACTGGCAGACAAGCCTTTCTGACTAATGACTTTCACCGTGTTCGTGTGTTCCTGTAAGCGAGTACTGAAGAATCACCGTAAAACGTACCATAATAATGTCTGGTAATTTTCTTTACTTTAATTAAACGAATGACACGAGTATGCTTTAAATGAATGGATCAAGACATGCTTCCTATTCATTATATTTGATTAAGTATTGTGTACTGAAACTCCAGATGGTGTTATCACACGAGGGGGAAATCTTATAATAGTCATTATTGTGGTTCTGTTATCAGTGACTGAACCACACTCATGTTGTATCACCAGGCCAAGTTTGTGGCATATATTACAGACTACTTATGGGAAGGATTTTATCATCAGAAACTAGTTGTGGCTCATTTTATTATCAGAGAATTATCTTGTCACAGAAACTGTGTATCAGAAACTGTTTACGACGATGTAACCCCATCATGTATTATCAGTCTATATATGGTACATAGATTGTATTTTAAAAAGAGTCTTTCATGGTACGTGAAGTGTATCGTAGAGGTTGTTTATGACATCTGAATAACTAGTGTTATCGGATGTTTTCATTTAGGTCTTTTATGAAGTACTTACTTCATCCGCAAATTATTTGTGACAAACCACGCAGTCATTGTCTGTTAGCACATGAGTTTAAAACTTTACAGGCTATGAGTAACTTGAATTATTGTTAGACCTTAGATCGTACCGCGCAGTAAACGTACTTCATCTCGATTGTGAGAACCACCCGGTCTCTGCTGTATGGCAACGATTACTTTTTTTTTTACGGAGATATGTACAAAACACATAAATCCACTCAGTGAGCAAAAAGTAGAATTTGGCATCTTAAACTTGATGCTGCATAACCACTGGTCTATTAGGAGTTAATTAACATATACTCGTCCTTTACTGTATGTGGACATTAATATTGGACAAACGTATCAAATTTCTTGGCTTCCTGTATTCATCCTGTAAGGAACACCAAACCTCACACTGAACAGATACGAGGGGTTGCTTATCCGGGAGTAAAGCGGTAGGGCGTGAGGATGACCACAAATGTCCTTCTAGTGCCAAGATTAAGAATGAAAGGAGTTATTCCTCCACTCCGCCTGTATGCCTTCATGGCGTGCGAGGGACAACTGTATCGTTACCGTTACAGAAGTCACTAATTTCCGCATTTTGAACCGCCAGCGTCAAAACCTGTGTGTTTCGCTAAAGTACCCTCCAGGTATCTGTTGAGAGGATATGTAAAACCGCGCTGCAAGGTCAGTATTTTTTATCCTTGTGTAGAATGTACAGAGGAAGTCCATAGTCTCTGCGCATCCGTCGGAAGTAGGATGTAAGGGAGAAAGTCACAATGAATTTATAGTATCTATGTTACTGAAAGTAATAGAAATAACGCCCACTTAAAGCGTGACACAGTTCAAGTATGCCACCTATAATGTTTTATAAATGGGACTTTCCCACTTCAAGAAGGGCAGCACCTTTTTTGCACATGTGCACAGGGGCTTTTGGCCCACTCTGTAGATAGTACAACGGTATTTTCTGCTTCAGCTTGTCTTGATGTCCACAGTCCTTCCATGTAACTGCCAGAATGTGACAGTGGAATAGGTTTCAATGTCTTCCGCCTCTATGAGTAATAGTGCTCTAGCTTCTCACTCGATGCTGCATAACGCAGTTGATAAATCATCTTGAAAATGAGAAACATAATTTGTAAGTAGTGTAGAAGCTCGCTTGATTAAGACCCTCGTCGAATGAGATTCTAACAGCCTGTCTGTTCTCTCGGATTCCAAGTCAAACGGTTTACGCCAGCTACCATCGGCTTAATACTCCACGAACTACTGAAATTTAATTAAAGTTAAATTGGGCAGATCAGTAAGAAAATTGAACTTTTTTACTTTCTGTAGCGAGTGAAGCCTTTTCTATTGGCAATTCAATCTTCCCGGCACATAACATACTTTCAGACAAGACGCTTCTGTCGATTAGGCTAACCTGCAGCACCTGTTGCCACAGGTCCTGGGTGTCGCTCAGCGTTAGCCTAACCATGTCCTATATTCCTCCACTAGAAATCCTTTGGAAATGAAAGGATTCAGAGAACACGGAGGATTTAATCTCATATTCCGCAGTTGGGGGTAAAAGGTTTATACTGGACGACATGGGTGTATTAAGCTTAAATTATGTTTATCTCTGATATTATGCCATGTAGATTGAGAAGCAGATCTCCTGCTTTCCGGACATGGATCCCATTTTTTACGAACCAAAAACTGGGCATTTAATAACGTTTAGGTGGCGGGGTAGGAGTAGGGGAGACAAAATTTTAATCCGTAATGGAAAAAAGAAGCAGATTAAGTTATTAATATTACAACAAGGAGGTAATGCTAATAAACATTTTTTGCATACAGATAAAAAATGAAATGAAATGACGATGATAATAATAATAATAATAATAATAATAATACCCCACCTCTGTTATTGAGTTCACTTACTGGTTTTCCTTTGCATGTCTTTTCATCATTTCGCCCAGTCGCAATTCAAATCGTCGTCTCCCTATGCTATTCCTTCGTGCTAGTCCCTGGATGATGGATTCTCTACACCTATAGATTTGTTCTCCCCATGTGTGGTACACTAAATTTTCTTACGCGTTGTCAGAAATGTCAGATTTTTATGTATTGAGAAAACGGAGGAATTGTCTTTCCGAACCGAATTTTGCGGGACGCCTGGGCGGAGCTGTTGGAAACCGATGAGACCAGGACGTTCCCAGGGAAACCGCGCGACTACGACTGGTAGTTTCGGAGGAATGTGTTTCCTCCCGTTTTCAGGGTGGAAAACGAAGAATGTTTTCTTGCAGGATGATGGGGAAAGGTTGTGATGACGACACGACCACGATGATGATGATGATGATGATGATGATGGTGATGTCAAGCTTGGCGACTCTGTAGTGTTGTTATCAAGACTGTTCACACCTCGCTTGTTCTGTCCAGCTTCTTTTAGGTGATGAGGTTATCAGCATTCCTGCCAACATTAGCAGACAATGGTGTTTATCTTGACCTATTTGGCGTACAGTCTGCTCAGTAATCACATTAACACGGCCCACTCTAATGGGAGTGTAGGTGGGAGAGGAATATTAAATTGAACGACCAAGACAAATATGTAAAACGTTAGTGTGTGGAATTAAATAATCTAGTTCAGAAGACAAATAAACGTCATGCTTCTGTGGCCACGGCAACGAATTTTGAGATTCCATAACGGCTGGGAAATTTTACTGACCAACTGAGCGACCATAGTTTCTAAACGCATATTTGAATGCATTTTTGAGGCTGTACCGAATCCTGTTTTATTGGTAGAATTAATCGATAAGGGACAATCAAGTACAATATAATTTACGTTAAATTACTTTATTTTAGTTTTAGCCCGACCTGTTTAGGTCCTAGGACCATCATCTTACCAACGGCACAAACGTTGTGTCAACTTCAGTTGTGGTTGTGTGCTATGATGTCTTGCGATGGTGGTTCTAAGTACCTCAAATGTCGGTTTGAAATATTAGAAGCATTTAAATCATACAGCTGACGTTGTATATGATAGCCGCTTCAGTTAATTGGACTTTTCATGGAGTTACTTTGTCCGTTACTTGTACGTGTTTTGTACATTTTAGCAGCGACATGAAGAACTCAGCATAAAGTATATGTTTCCCCCACTCCCTTTTTGAAGGGCTTCTTTATATGGCCCAGATTTAGGTTTTGTGTGTTGTAGTAGTAGGAAGGCGTTACATGGATTAGAATTTCTCCTTCTTGTTAGTCTAGTATTAACATTGTTAAAGCTTCCTAGGTTGATGTAATTAGGGGAAGCCCTTCGTTCTAAAAGAGCTGTGTTAGCTGGTCATTACGAAGATTGGTGTTGGAGTAGGGGCGATGGCCGTAATTGAACGAGCTTTTGGCGTGAGTGGTCTGGTGACAAGTCTTGTCACGTCCCTCTTGGTAATTAAATTTATATCGAGGTACCTTGTGCCACAATGTCCTTATGATCAGTCGACAGAATTCGCTTTGGTTACACTTGCACAGAAAAGAGAGGAATTTAAAATGATTTGTAAATTTAAGAATAGAATTTTATGATAATTGTTTGGTATAAAGCCATATAATTTTTTTAAAGTGTAACTTAATGTCTGCCTGTAATTTATCGAGTTTCAGAGGAGTGTTGTTAATATCAAGTTTTACGGAAATCTGTCGGTTGGTTCAAATATTATTCAAGGAGACATACGCTTGGGCGGACACACCTCTGTGATTTTCCCCATGAACCTGCTGTTTATGAATTAAAGAACTATCGCTCAAACGTTCAGACCTTTAAAATGATTTATGTTGATATATTATGTGGATACATTCATAGTTGAATTTTTATGAATTGCTATTTAATCACTTTGTCGACAACTGTATTATATTTTAGTGTTTTGGTTTCTTAGAATTTCTGTTCTTCATATTGGCAAATATCTATACGATGGACAATCTTCCATAAAGTTATTTTTGAAGCCCCTAATTGTGTCACAGTTTTTATAATGATATATATTTTACTGCCATTGGATTCCATAATTTAGTCTGCAAATTGTTTTCGTTTGGCAGTTCCGCAAAAACATGAGATGAAACGATTTGTGTAAATAGTCTTTGAAGGCTGTTTTATGTTTTTGGTTTAATGAGGTCGCCTGGCACAAAAAGTAATTTACTCTGACGTCGCCGATGACAGTAGGTATTTAGAATGACGGGACGTGACTTCCACAAGGTCACTTTGTGTATCTGTAAGTCCACCGAAATTAAATCTAACATACACCACCGGGTAGAAGATAAATGGGAGCGACTTCCTCTTAGGAGAAGTAACCGGAAAGACATGGCAGATCTAATTTTATATTTATGTATAATGCAAGATCTTTCGAAGCGAAATTATTACGTAAAATCTTAATTTTTTTATATGACATCCCTTTGTTTTATGATAGTATAATATACAAAATTCGTACATATTTTCTTTCTTAATTGTTGTGGTCTTAAGAATGACATCCTAGGTCGAAACGTGTCGGTCTTTTACACAAACACCCCCTCCCCCCCCACACACACACACACACCACACACACACACCACAAACACACCCACACACCACAAACACACCCACACACCACAAACACACTCACACACCACACACCACACGCACACACGCACACACACACACACACACACACACACGCACACACACACGAACTCTGTTGTCTAAATGTAGTTGCGTTTTGATTGATAAAAATTTTGTGTATTATAAAATATTGTTTACAGGAAAACATACTGCGAATAGGATAAGCTACGCTAATTTGTCTTTTTTCTATATTACGAAATTGTCATTGGTAGATGTATCGCTGTACACGCCACGACGTCATGCGTGGGAATAAAGGCTATCCACTCATCCGTAACCTTAGCACTAGAAAAGGCAGTGGTCAGTGTTACTCCGGGCTACTTTATTCCCTGGAAGGAGCCATCAGTGCCAATTGAAAAGGAGGAAGGGTGACTCCCAAACCCCTTCCGGATGCTTTCGAAGAAGAGATAAATCTGTTGCTTCTGGCGGAAATCTAAGAGCAGTTCCTCTGTTATCCACCATGGAGACTATTCGCTATACCGAGTGGGCTATCCCGGCCCCGAATCTATGCCACAGGCCTGTCTTATTCTTAAAATGCCTGTTGTGCTATAGGTTCACGAGAGGTTTTCAAGAGAGAGAGATGAAGAAATGAAAGACGGAAGAAAGGAGAATTTCATAGTCACTGCAGGCCACCTAAAATTGTTAGGGAGTCGGAACTCCTCGTTCAGAATAGTGTCTGGCTAGGGGCCGGAGGACGATGCTTTGATTTCCGGCAGGACAAGGGTTTTTCTCTTCACCGTCCTCCTCATAACAGTTTAAGTTCCATCCGACCTCCTATCTAATAAATAGAGGGACCTTATCAGGGATAAAGCGGCCGGAGCTTAAAGCTGGCCATTTACTATCAACTAGTAGGACTACAGAGATTATGAGTGCATGGATCTGTACCTCCATCTTTCCAATACGCCTTGGTTGTAGGACATTACGTGTATCCCTCATTTAATTTACTTTGTCACGGCAGTAGCACGAGGAATGTAATATTGGGAGAATATGTGAAACTAGAATTAATATGTACGAAATTAACTAATTAGACCGGCAAGGAAATCCGAGGATAATAAAATAAGTAATAACAGAGGAAGCCGTTGAATTTAAACAGGGAATCATTTGTGCCTTAACTTCAAATCTTGCGCTTTCTTTCCTGGCTGTTATCAGTTATGTATGTATCTTACTTCCGTTCTGACTTTGATCCTTGTTATATTAATACGGAAAATTAAGTTATATTATTCCTACTGGTGGCACAGCCTTGTACATAAAGAGTTTTCACCATTGTAATTAGGTAATCTAGGTTTCCATGGAAAAGGCATGAGAAAAATACACGAATAACATGTATAGTCAGTCACAGGCACTTTTGTGTTGTTTATATAAATTTGTATATAATGTAAAGTAATGTGAGTATGTATGTATGCATGCATGTATGTATGTGTGTGTATGTATATATATGTATGTATGGTATGTACATATATGTGTGTTACGCATGCATGTATGTGTATATGTATGTGTGTATGTATGTATGTATGTATGTGTATATGTATGTGTGTATGTATGTATGTATGTATGTATGTATGTATGTGTGTGTATGGATCACTGCCCTTTTTATGTATACAATGCTGTACAGTGAAGTGATTGTTTTCAGAGACGAATTCTGGTCCAGTTTTCTCGGCCAAACAAGGAATGGTTTTTCTGAACCATCCCCAGGGAGAAAATATGAAGGCTCATCCTGGAAGACAGCCTGTATATTAAATCTCTTCAAGTGAATTATTTTCTTAAAAATGTAAGAATCCGTCGGTTTTATGTGCTCGTTATGAAATTGCTCTTAGTTTTGCGTTATTGTTTCTATAATGGAAATGTAGTTTCATTTCAACACCGGCTTTGATCGAGTGAAATAAGAAATAATTTGACGGAAGATCGAGGGTGTTGGTATAGTTCCATATTTTTCAATGGGCGAATGAGATTTTGAGTATGACACATAATGAAAAAGCAGCTCAGAGAAACAGGCATGTTCTCATCAGGATTCAAATCCCCTCCCGCAGGGACTGTTACTAAAAGCGGCGCATTGCTTTAAGCCGCTTACAAGGATCGGCGATTCATATAGAGTTTATGCATTAGCGCGGTGGCGTATAACCTGTATTCATGGCTATGTTGGTGTGATATGGCTGCATGTGTTCGTCCTGACAAGCAGGTTGCTTATGGGAACCCCAGGTGATGCAAAACACTTAGCATTCACATAAATTTCACTGGCATTTTCTTCAACAAGTTCAGTGGTGTAATTTTGTTAAAAGAGCCGCCATATCACCACAAAGCTGTACCGTGAACTATCTGTTATTTACAAGGAATTTCGAGCACAATTTAAAGTTTCTTGTCCATACTACAAATTTTTACGTAGACAGTGGCCTGTTTTATGCACCTTGTTCCGATCTATGTCCCTGTGTGTCACATCACTTATCGGCACGTATATTGAACGGCCTCACATAACATTCTTTGATTCTGAAGCATGCGTTCACCAACCAGACACCATTGGCCTGTAATATTATTGAATTCTTTCTCCAAGGTTGTGCTGAAAATGTATTGGGCCTGTTTTTCAGTCGACTAAAATCTGCGGAAATCATTGCTCGCAATATTTCTGGAGGCTGTTGGCAGTGGCCCTCAGTGCAGTAAACATGGTACTATGAAGGACGTTAAATCGAAGTTGACCGTGTATACGGGAAATTTGATCACGCGCTCTGATCCACTTGACGGTTGGACGAACGCGAGTTGGTTGCGGGAAATTGAATTGACAGTGACGAAGTTTGATGTAGTGAAGGTTGCGGTAGTGGGTAGCTGTAGTTGTATGCTAGTGCTGGATGACTCTGGTTTTGTTAGAATGGAGGGTAGCCCGGAGAAGAGAGTTGTTGACTGACATCACTGTGAGTTGAAGGATGTAACGTTGCAGAAGTTTTCCTTTGTGCAGATGCAGGTTTTTGCTGCACATGAGAAAGGAAGCCCGATACTCTAAAATTAGTGAAGGTGAAGATTAACATCAGATGATGTATGAAATAAGATAAGCCTATACTGTAAAATGAAACGTCTTCATTTATTTCAAAGTGAATTGTTGGTTGGAATAAAATTAACTGTCTGGCTGAATACGTTCTACACCATTCCTGTGTTACGAGGTTGTATTAGAGAGGTACATTGTGTTTGTAGGCGTTGTGTCTCTACACCGTGTACAGATTAGGGTTAGCAGACTTTGGAAACTTTTTCTAAACAGGCCTTCCTTCCATCCATCTTCAGTACTGTAATGCTAAAAATTTAAGAACCCTTTTTTTTAAAATGAATATTGGAAGCTAGGAGATGGCAAACTGAAAGTTAAGGCGCAGAGTTTATTATATCTGCCACATGCTTCAGTATTAAGAAATATCTGCATTTTGCCGTACATTGTGTTTGTCCGTCTAATGTTGTCAAAATAACAGTTATTTCCCCAGATATAATTAGCGCCTTTGTATTTAGAATGGCAACACAACGTGTATTTTGTGAGGTAGAAAGCAGATGTTTTATGAACGAGCATTTTGGCTCTGGAAAACTTTTATGCTCGAAGTTGACTTAACAAATCGTCGGCGTGCAAAGATATTTGTAACGCTGTAACGGTTTAAAATGCGAACTATAGGAGATGAGCCGAATAACCACAACTGGACAAGTCTTTGTAGCGATTGTCGGAACATGGCAACGATTCATTGCAGTCTCTGCTCACAGCAAACTAGAAGCTTGTATTCTGTCTCGGCGCACATCTATTTTAAATTAATTTTTTAACTGTTCTGGATACTTAACTGGACTTGGTTTCTACTAGCCGCAGATGGAATAATTGCCTCAGAATTAGTACCACTCTTGATGTCTTACCGCATCGTCATGTGTTTCATTTTTTCACCAGTGTTATGATATTTATATTGATAACACATCATATGAAAGTTGCGTGTCTATTTTTGTGCTTGCCTAGGTTTTGTACAATTAGCCGTTGTAGACAAAACTGTTAAGAGTTTAATTTTATGTCAGTGTTAGTGTAGGGATTATACAGGGGGTGTATATCTTGAAGCAAAACCCGCTCATAATTGCGTTGTTACGTAGCGGTTGTTGACGCCTCACGTTCGGCAGTACTTGGTCCCGCACATCTAAGGTTAAAGCGGGACCGATTCAGTGGAGCGGACGACATCAATTGCTGCCCAGCGACCGATGCCAGCTCTCGCTCTGCAGTAGTATTTTTTTGTATTATGATGGTGTGATCATTGCATGGATTTCTAAAAGAGGTTTTAGCTCCGCTAAAAGTTTAAAAAATCATGGCATTGTAGCCTAAATATAAGCAATATATTTACATGCAGCTAATGAGTAGGTGGTTAATTTAACAACGATGTATTTCATACATGTTCATTTGCACCGTACCTTAAAACTTGAACTTCTCGAACTATCAAGACCAAGAAATAAGCAATTTAATTTAAAGTAAATGGGCTGTTAGACGTAACCCTACGCTGTCTATTTTACGCTGATGTCGATCGTAAATTAAAAAATGTTAATCTAAGATCGACACCTTACATTACTGCAGCTCAAAACAAAGAATTTCTGCATTACAATTCCGAAGTCACACTTCTAGTTGCGTCGCGTGGGGCCTCATTGGGATAATAGATTGAGGAAGGGAGAGGAAGTGGAAATGAGAAATGGAAGTTGAGGAACTCCACTTATTCAAATACAAATCAAAATGCTTAGGGAACTGAAATTGTTTGATGAAATGCAGCATGTTGATGACAGAATGCACCTTCTTCACTGATACTAGGGCAGGGATGATTTGTATCTTAGCGGATTAAAGACGAGTTGGCTCACAATAGAAACATTTCTGGAAGGATTGATATTAGAGGAACTAATTAAATGATATAAATATTGCCTATAATTACAATTTATTGTTTAAGGATCGGTTAAACTTGGCAGTTAATATTTTTATACCTCAGACGGTAACTGTATTATTTGTCTTGTTTATTCGAAAAGTGTTTGGCTGTGGCTTTAAATTTTAAGCATGGTGACCAGTATTTTACTTTCAGAATTTGGCGAGTAGATAGTCTGTATCACCAAATCGATATATCCAGAACTTTAACTATCCTGATGCAATTACATTTAGCCTGAAATTTTGAATGTTAATATGGGGATAAGCAGATAAGCATATAATGCAGTTGATATTATTTGCCGTGAAAAGTTTTAATTCTATTCATCGCTGAAGTAGTAACTTGAAATAACACATGATCCTTTCCTTCCACATCCTTGCCAATTCATTATTCACATCTGTTCCTCCACTGTGCTGTATTTAACTTTCAACGTTTAGAAAGTGCAGTTAAATAAACTATGAACAAGGCAGCAACATACTACATACCTACTGCCCCCACTTCCTTTGAAGTGGGCGGCATACCAGAATTTCCCCAATCACATCATTTGCTGGACTGTCTCGGTCGCTTGATGCTGGTTAATATTAAAATATATCTTCAGTAATAAAAATAAACTACAAAGGTATTGGCTGGATTTATGTGGGTTAGGATATGACGCAACTGCTGGCTGATTCGGGAACAGAAATATATTTTTGATTTATATAAAATTTGCGGAATGTGTTGTCTGACTAGGTGGCTATTAGTTTCCTACGAAGCCTGGGCGCCGTAAAGTTGGTTTATAATATGAAGTGACTTTTTTATAAGTCATAAAGTCAGTCATGTAGTGTCCTGTATTCCTCACTTGCTTTATGGATTAGAGGCTAAAATATTTTACAGACTGTTATGTTTTTAAACACTTACAATTAATGGTTTTGTGCCAAGTAAGGGACTAAATTTCACAGCCATTAACACACTGTTGAGTTCTTGATAATAGTGAATATTTTGCAGACTATGTGAGAACGTTTTTAATTTCTCAGGCTATATATTGTATAAATTTTAGGATGATTACTAAATAACGATTTGGAGAAGTTATGGAAGGAGACACCCCTAAAATACAAATCATCGGCCTTAACACGCGATCAGATTTGCTCAGTATAAAAAGGTATTTCGGCAAAATCATCTCGTTATGTTAGTCAGTTACTGGTCGTGATTGACTGACACAGCGTGATGGTGTTGCAGAAATTCGTTTCAGCTAAACCAAGTGTCACTCATCAACAAATTCGGGAACACAGAGGAAAGTTGCTAAAATGCAATTATGGTACATATATTTTAACAAACATGGTTTAATAAAAAATATAACTCCAAGATCTGCAACCATTAAAATTCCCAATTTATCTTCTGCGGCACACTTTGCAAAATCAGAAGCTCAAAAATTAAGAATGAATTGATGTTTCTGTATATAAAAAAAAATTACTGGCGATAAAGTTGCAATAATAAAAACGTAGAGTTTCTGCTGTAACAGTTACGATTTTAGGAATCACATACCGGGGTGGATTGGGAAATAACATACATTCCATAACGCACAAATTTGCCTTATAATTGCTTTGTTTTTAAAACCACAGCTTAAGTAAAAACGTTAAGATATGCGATAATAATAGTCTAAAATTTGCCGTAAGTAGGACTTAGAAATTCTCCGTGCCTGTCTAGAACGACTCCGATGCTCACTCGGCCACCTGTACAATGATACTGGGGTTCAATCCCCGGCGTAAAGCGACGTGGGCTTGGCATTGACCATTGACCATCTACCCCCCCTCCACCCACTGACGCCGAAGGTAAAGAAAGAGTAGATCTTTACCTCTTACGCATGTACCTTCATATTACGTTACGTAGATAGCTGTAGCTTAATTTCATGATGTATAAAATTTAACTGCTTGCCACAGAACGGGTCGATGTTGATTGTATTGGATGTCCTAGACTTATTATGAAACACTGTGTGTTGTTCAGTCAAGAGAATTCTGTAGTATCACATGCTGCACCTGAAAAGCGAACATGTGTGATGGCGGACGTTCTGATGTGAACATTTCTGTAATGAAGCAAACCTATAGACTACATGAGTTATAAAGAAGTTGAGAGAGAAGAGGAGAGTTATCCATGTGTCGTGCATCCTTGATGTGATGGCTACTTCCAGTTCCGGAGTTTGTTCAAGGTTCATTAAGCTTATTTGGCTGGGTGTGTGGAGTGTGAGTGGTGACATGTGGTGTGGACCTGTGGCATAGCGGCAGTACACGTCGCTTCTGGACAATGATGAGGAAACTTCCGCTTCAGGGATGTTTATTCTGCTTGCATACTCCAGCTACTGCTGTTACTGTTTGTCAAACCTTTCAACTAGCACGAACATATGAACGTTTGACTTTGTGGTCATCCATCAAAAAGAAGATGAGACAGAGTGTACTCCATGCAGTGTATTCAGTTGCTGATACTCGAAGATAGTTACGAACTTCGTGGAATTTGAACAGCAGCTGCTGTTTTGTAATGCAGGGTGGTAGTGATTGTTCTGAATGATGCGTAGTGAAGTTAAGTACAATTGCTTTTAGTTCGAATCAACGTAGTTGCAACAGAAGTCGAAGCTATGGATTCTCTGTCTCAAATATTAACGATCTAATATTGTGTTTGTCAGGGTAAACACTGAAACAGAAGCTTTACATTGATAGGGACACATAAGTATCAACCCTGTGAAGACAGACTGTGAAGATAAGAGGAGGGAAGTGAAGGTAAAGAAGGAATGAAGAGAGGGGCAGGAAGGGAAGAGAGTGAAGAAAGGGTAGAGAGAAGATAGGTGGGGAGGTGTCCAGGGGAGGTCGAGGGAAAGGAAGAGAAGAGAAGGGAGACATAACTAAAGGGTGTAGTTAGATTCACTACATTTATTATGGGGAAAACAAAATTTTGCTAATTAAAAAAAGTATATGAAAAATTATATGAGGCAAGAATGAATTAATTTTTCCTCTTTTCGATAACCGGTAAGCCAGGTAATTTAATATTTATCCACTAATGACAGCGAAAGGAACCTGAAGATTGCGTGGCTTGAAACAAAACCGTAATTTGTTTTCATTCGAAGAGTATAAATTACAAATTAGTCCTGATCACTGCAAGGGAGATTACTTGCCTAATGAACTGCTGTGTATTTCACTTCTGTGCCTCGAACTGGAGCAGTGGAAATAATCGGACAATTTATTTGTGAGTTCGAACAACATGCATTTTACACTACAGATGATTGATTTTTTTTTAGAAATGCCACCTTATAATGGAGTTTATTTTATTTTTACGGTAGAACGAAACGGGGGGAGGGGGGGGGAAGTCCGTAATTGATCTAACGACACCTTTTGAACTTTTATTTACGCACACGCTCTGCCTCATTCGGCTTTGTCGCAATCAGCCCCTAAACTCCATACTCCACCCCAAGGCAACTGGCGTCCTCTATACTTCCGCAAAGCACACTTCCCTTCCACCTTTGACTATAACTTTCAAAAGCGTGATTACTAAAGTGGAGCTAGCTTTCATGTATTTGTATGTATGAAATTTGGTGCCATATAAAGGCAGACAGTTCCAACAAAAGGGGGGGCACGCTGACACGTCTCTCGGGACTACTGCTCGCCCATGGGTATGACCATAAATGTTGGTCGCTCTTAACGATCGCTCCATTACTAAAATGATTAAAAGGGTTTAAAAATAATTACGGGGAAAACAGAAATTACGTGTAAACTAGATGTATTTTATGGTGGACATAGCGTTAGTCTAGAAGCATGAGAACTCGAGTTCAGTACTTCCTCATTCAATGTGAAATGTAAGTTGTAATGAGAGGTCTTACTTATTTATCCCATTCTCCATCTTTTCTCCCCAATATGTGTTCATTAAAATTAGTACAACACGTGATTTTGTTAAAAGATTTTCTATCATCTGGAGGAGTTATTTCGCTTTCGTTGGAGGTGGGATGTTGGTGCTGAGCTGGTAGGGACGAATAAGTATCCAGATATTGACTGTATCAGTGTGAGAGGGAAGGTTAAAGTGCCTGAAAAGTAAAGCACGGAACGACATAGCAGCCATTACTACTTTGAATATTATGCCATGTGCTCATAGCTAATTTTTAGGCGCGTTCGCAAAATTGCGAAAAGCGACGATTAGCTTCGTCATGTCTCTCTGTCCGTCTGTCCGTCCGCATGGAACAACTCGGATTGCACTAGACGGATTGTCATGAAATTTTATGTTTGAATATGTTTTGAAAATATTCCGAGAAAATTCAAGCGTTATCAAAATCTTACAAGAATAACGTGTACTTTACGTGAAGACTAATATACATTTTTTATCATCTTGTGCTCAGTTCTTCTTAAAATGAGAAATGACAAAGCAGTAGAGAAAATCATAAGACAAATTTCATGTTCAAAAACTTTTTTT
>Ga0123352_10007314_pt1 | contig 17010 bp, 10 predicted proteins | sample TergutLab28metaG_FD_89700 | JGI IMG/M metagenome (GOLD analysis project Ga0123352, IMG submission 89700) | Labiotermes labralis P1 segment gut microbial communities from Petit-Saut dam, French Guiana - Lab288 P1 | ecosystem: Host-associated > Arthropoda: Insects > Digestive system > Gut ... | reverse complement strand
TTTTTTTTTATTTTTTTTTAGCAAGAGTCTGTGTACCTTCCCTTCTCTTTCTGCCATCCTTTTCCCTCCACCTGTTTAAATGGGAAACAGCCCCCCCCCCCTGTCGCCCCCCCCCCCCCACCATCCTGCAGGTTTTTTGTGAGACTATAAGACTAAGGTTGTATGGCCTTTGCATAATTCTGAAAATTCTTCAGTCATCCGTTAGTGGATTGCAATAAGGAAGCAAAATTCTGTCAGTATAGAAGGATGCATCTTTGCTGCAGCAACACTAGTGCACCAGCAATATTGGTAGCAGTAGCAGTATTAAGTTCAGGATTGTATGCATATTGTTCTACTATGTTCCATCTTCAGGCTGAAGCTGTTTATACTGATAGATCGGTTGACTGCCGTAGGGTTTCTGGAAGAGCTGAGCTCTGTAAGGCAGCACACTGTGAGTGAAATTCCAGCTGGTCATAATCGCAACACGCCTGTGTTGGTGCACTGTACAGCTGGAGTGGGACGTACTGGAGTAACAATAGTCAGTGATCTCCTGCTGTACACACTTGACCACAATCAGGTACAAACATGGAGACATCATTACTGTTCAGTCACATTTAATATAGTCACTACTCTGTGATCTATACAGAACATACAGATACACTATATGGTCAGAATGTAGATTTTTAAAATGTTAACTTGGGGTGTAAATTATACCAAGCCTCAGTTACATTTTGTGCTGTTTCTTTTGTGTCAGGAGTATGAAAGCAAGAAACAGCACTTTCACTAGAACATGCAATAAAATGTATTTGACTTTTGTACTGTAATACATTTATGTTAATTTTTTGCAGGAGCTGGACATCCCACGAGTAGTTGCACTTCTCAGACACCAAAGGATGCTGATGATTCAGACAGTTGCCCAGTATAGATTCATTTACAGTCTTCTTATCTACTACCTGAAACACTCTCGTCTGATCTGATCTCTTTGTAAGCCATGGGGCAGTAGTGCAATCAGTTACGCTGCAAGAGGAAATAAAGATTTAGTCAGCTGAATTTTCTGTGCACGTAACATTGTTGAGTGCTTAAAGTGAGAACATGGAGAATTTAAAGTAAAAGGAATGGATTGTTGCAGTAAAGTATACAATGCACCATAAAATTAGCCAGGTCTAGGCTATTATAAGTTTTACTCATGTGACTCAGGAGTGTACTTGTTTGGCATGACATAGGTTTGGTGGACATTGTCTGATACAGACACAACATTGTGACAGTTAGGGGATCTGGTGGTCTCAATATATGACACTGGGCTCTGATACAGAATTTCACATTGTTATTTGTACCATGCATTTTATTAAGTATTTGTCTAAATATTGTGTGACGGAATAGCTGAGTCAGTGTAGTGACTTGCTATGGGCTGGACGGTGTGGGGATCGAATCCCGGTGGGGGGCAAGATTTACCGCTCCCATCCAGACTGGCCCTAGGACCCACCCAGCCTCGTTTACAATGGGTACTGGGTCTTTCCTGGGGGATAAAGTGGCAGGGTGTGGCATTGACCACCCACCCCCATCTAGTGCCGAGGTTAGAGAAAGAGCAGAGCTATACCTCTACTCCCCCTTTATGCCTTCGTGGCCTTTTCTAGGGTGAACTTTACCTTTACCTTTATTTGTCTAAATATTTCCAACAGTATGCACCATACACTTACTAATTCTAAAGTTCTTGCACTATCGGTCCATATTCTGACATGTTTCAGTGGTTGCCACCACCATCATCAGGGAGTTCACTTTGTAAGCTAAAACACCGCTGTTAAAACTGTTCATCTTGTCATGCGCTCACAATAAAATCCACAACCCAGCCTTTATCATGTAAAACTTGCTAGATACAAGGTGCATGACATCGTTGGGGTTGTTAAACACTGTAATGATGGAAGTCTTCCAGTGTGTACACATTCTTGGAATATTTGGCACTATGGCAACCAGGCGGTTATTATTATTATTATTATTATTATTATTATTATTATATTTGTCATCACCTTTATGCAGGTTATTTACAATTATATACCTGAAACAAACTATGTTTCTAGGGTATATAGTGTTGCAGCTGTTCTGTATATACAATTTGTGCTACATGTAATGTTGTTTTGCGCATGAAATATGTTGTGTACTTTTATATTAGTATTTTCTGAAGTATGTGTGCAGTGCCCAGTATGGCTGTTTTTTTAGTTCCTTGACTTCGTGCTGCTTTTCTGGTATTTTGCCCAGGCATTGCCTGAGTGATTTCAAAATGGTTCCAGTCGCCACTGTTATCAGTGGTATCACCCTTGCTTTCACATTACACATGCGCTGAATTTCTGTTATAAGATCTGTATATTTTAGAATCTTCTCAGTTTCTTTCTTAATCATTTTTCTTCTTCCAGAAATTGCAACATCTAGTAACATGCATGTGGCTTTTTAATTATCACGGATTATGCTGTCTGGTTTATTGTTAGAAATGGTTCTGTCAGTTTGCGCTTGTTGATTCCATGACATGTTTACCTTACCTTCACGATTTGTTTTGACTGGTTTTGGTGTATTATTATTTATTATTATTATTATTATTATTATTATCATCATCATTAGCAGCAGCAGCAGCAGCAGCAGCAGTGGTGGCTTGTGATTTTTAATAAATGCACAGTCGGGATTAGTCTGTATGTAAGTGTATGTATGTTTATGTGATGTTTTAGCTTGCAGGGTGAATTTCCTGATGATGATGGTGGTCACTTCTGAAACATGTTAGAATATGGACTGATTTTGTGAGAACTTAGAATCTGATTCAGAGTGTCTGGTTTCAAACCTGTGTCAGATGTGTGTGCAAATTTTTATTCTCCCAAACTGAAAATTTACTTGTACCTAAAGTAAAACTTTTGGAATTTGAAGATTACAAACTGTCCACTCCCCACAGTGTACAGTCCATGTCAAAAGTTGAATACAAGAAAGTCTTGTATCATTTTTACCATAATACTTTTAAGCCGTTCATATTTGTATAAAGCTTGCCTCTCAACTCTGCACTTACTAATTGTGGTATCCTTCTAATGATGTAATAATAAACATAATTATGTTGGACAGACAATTTTACAGATTTATTATTGAATCTACTTAACTTGCCACATGATTGGCAGCAAATGTGATAATAGTAATATACAGCATGAAGAACTAGGCCACAAATTTGATCCCTCTCATTGCCACAGTGTATAAATAAAATAAAATAAAATGCTGTGATACATTACACCTGAACAGAGGAGCATGTTAAGTTGCTAAAATGTATCAGACATATGTACGATCTGGGCAGTATCCAGCAGGAGTGTCACGGACTTGTAGATCTTAACAAATGCCAAACACAGAATGTGGAAATCAGAATGGATTTTTATGCTCTAAGCACCAAAATGAACTTTTATCTTTAATGTGTTCACATGCCCAACACCTATTTCTCATCAGTTAAAATCTTGTTGTATCTTTAACAGAGTTCACTGTATTCATGTGACATATTCTTATAATGAAAGCCAACGAGATGCACTAGTTCTCAAATTTATTTGATAAAGTACTCATCATGTTTCAGACATGTAGAGTACTTTATCAAATAAATCTGAGAAATAGTGCTTCTCGTTGGCTTTCATTATAAGAATATATCACGATGCACGGTCCTCTGAATGTCAAATTCATGTACAGTTTGGAGAACTGCACTTCACTGTCATTGGTTTTAAAGACATAAGTTACATTATTTGAAAGAATAGATTCTGTCTTCCAGTTGTAAGCATATCCTTTGACGTCATCCCAAGTCAGATGTTTGTGAACGAATACTGGTGAAGCATTTAGTGCTGATAGGTGGCCTAATTACATGATGAAAATAATTACATTAACTTTCATTGTCCTGGAATGAGGGATTTTAAATCTCGCAGCACTGCGGGGCTGGCAGCAGTATTTAACTGGAAGTGGTGGTAGACTCTTTAAAAGATGCAGCAGTCAGCCAGCTAGGCCATAGCAATGTATGGTATGGCTGGCAAAAGTTAACATTTAGGGGTGCGATGAACTGCAGAGTACCTGATCGTTTTGTCAAGATGATATTTGTCAATGGGTTGAAGAATGTAGAAACCTATAGTGTCTTTTCAAAATCGTATTTCATTTGGGTATATTCCTTAATCTCCTTTTTTTTTGCATTTTGTGTGAGGTTTTTTGTGTTGTCTGTAATGCTTAGAACTGGTGTTTGTAAATATTTATTGGCTACACTTTTGTGAAGCGGCATGAGTACTTAGCCTTTTTAATTTTCCCTCCACTCATTGAACTTAACCATGTAATTTAGTCATTGCCATGTTTCATTTGTTCACAAAGCAGAGAAACACAATATACTTTGTGTTAAATTTATATTCTCCCTGTTCTCTGTCAACCAGAATGTTCTTGTTATGCATATCCTTGTTGCTGGAAAAGTAAGAGAGAAGTTAGTTTCAACCAATTTAAACTTCTCAATTAAAATTAGAATACCACATATATCATGTCACTAATCAGTTTGTCAGTAACATTGTTGTGACATGAGATGTGTTTATCACTTCTTTCTTTACACCAGCAAATCTTTTAGTAACTTATAATGTTATGAAATTAATTATATCAATGACACATGTGAACATTATTTGAGAAATTTATATTATTGCTGATAAAAGTAATAATTGTAATTCTTTCTGCTACTTTTTCAGAAATACGAACTTCAGACCATTTGTGTTTGGGTACTTTTGCCTCATTGACAGTGACTCCACATACATATGTATCAACACAGATTAATGTTAACATGATAACGACATTCAAGTTCTGGTTAACATTGTTTATATCTGTTGACATAACACATATTTTTTTATTGTTTGCTGAATTGACTACAGTGCCTGCCACAGGTGTTTTAATTGCTGTTTGTTATTTAACTGTGCAATTCATTGGTCATTTAATGACAATTTAATAGATGCCTAGTTAAGTTACACCTCAAGTGTTAAAACAGCTAACTTAACTTTTAGAAGGTTCCTGCATTGAATTTCAGTTGGAATATTAGCTGCTGTACCAGATTTTTCATTGTTCTCTTCACTTACTCAAGGCACATAACATTGTGTCACCTCAAAAGCAGTCAAGTTAACTTCAGAAAGGATCTTTGAATTTGTTCATTTATATTCTGTCCTGCTGTCTTTGATTATATCTGCAGATGCCAGACAGCAAATTTTAACAATGATATACTGTATACATCTTTGTGATAGGAGGGACACTGCTCTTCATACCTTAGTATTTAGTCTAGTTCAGAAGATTTGAATTGGTGTGTATGTGGGCACTGTTTGTCCTTTGGAATAATGTGTGGTTAACATAATTTTCTTGTAATGGGGAAGTGATCTAACATTTGTTGATCCCAGTCTGTGAATCTTTGAACTGCAGAGATTATATGGCATTCAGTGTGATGTGAGGACGATCTTCAGTGTTCAGTAAGAAGGATTTGGAAAGAAATAATGGAGATCTGCCTTAAAATTCTCTGTAGAAAATGAGGAAAGAGCATATATATTTGATTCAGAGTAACAGATTTTTTTGTCTGAGAGTGGATCACGATGTGGATGTGGCCTGCAAATAATCAGATGCAATCCCACAAAGCCATATGTTTGTAGTTACAGTTTTTTATGATGAAAGTTTTGTTACAGAACAAATTTCTGTGTGTTTTGTAAGAACACAAGTTGGGATTAAAACCTCGTACATTAAGGTAAGATAGTTACTTTGATGTTCACCTTGTTAACAATTCTTTCACTGTACAAGCCTCTCAGACTCGTACAATATGTGTATTCTCAAGAGTGGTCATAAATCTCAAAAATTTTTCTACTCCTTTTGTTTCACTGCTTTTAATTTCAATTAAAAAATATGTAATTCACTTAGCTGAAAACCATCCGTGATTGCTGTTCACTGCTATCGTGTTTTAAAGACATATTTAATTATTTTCTAGTGTTTAGTAAAAATTACATTAAAAGATTTGAATGGAATTCACATCATTTGGGGATGCTTTTACTTATATTTTGATATCTGAATTATTTAATGATTTTTTAAATTAATTATGAACCTTTAAATTTTTTGTGATTATTCATTACTCATGACTGTAAATTGTGATTTGTATGTTTACTGTGTTGTGTGTTAACTGATTGTATATTCAGTAACATTTCTTCAAATAAGTATTCTTAGAATAATTAATCCATCCCATAAAATTAAATCTGTTCCTATTTAAGGAATATGGCTGTAATGTACCAAATAAGAATTGTTTGTGGTAGAGATTTCGGAAGATCATAATCTATATTTAAAAGCAAATGTATGATAATATAGGAATTAATATAGCTGAATTTGATAAAGGAAAATAATGTACCAGAACCTGTAAACATATTGACATACGTGAAATTTGGTGTTTTTCTGGCAGTAGGTCTTCAGGGTTGTGATGTCATGTAATATCATGGGTAGTCATCACTGTGTCAAAGAAACCTGCTGCATCTCTCTTCCAGGTAGAAGATGGAGGCAGCACTTTTGCTAAACATTGGTACCTATCCATAAAAAAACATGGAATCACATGACAGGGGACCACCGTTTTGAAACAACACACACAGATATTTTGTTATGGCAGCTACGTGGTTCAGGTAAAGGGTAGGTACTGGACCGTTAATAGTGTGGTCAGTATAGTGACTCTCTACAGGTTGGACAGTTCAGGGTTTGAACCCTGGTGGGGTGAGATTTTCTGCAGATCGGGCCATTGGCCCACCTAGCCTCCTGTACAGTGGGTACTGGGCCTTTCCCAGGGTTAAAACAGCTGGGGTATGGTGTTGACCACCCACAGCCATCTTGTACCGAAGTTAAAGATACAGTGGCACAGTACCTCTGCTCACTCTTAATGCCATCATGGCATGCTATAGTGTGAACGTAAGTTTTAATGGACTATTAGTACCATTGGAAGGGTTCGATATATAATGCCCCCTTCTCACTTTGTAAGTTTGCAAGTTCTGCCCACATAATTTTGTGAGTATGTCAGTTTATTGAGCTGCTGTGGGCTCAGTTTCATGTAAGATGATTCTAAAATGTTAAAGACAAATTCCTTAACAAGTATTTTGGCTTACTTTAAAATTGTGTATATTTGTAATGCCATAAATATCTGAAATAAATTCCTTCCTATAGCCATTACATGAAGTACACTGCCCTCAAAAAGAAATACACTGTATGTTGCCTTTACAGGAATCCAACTGCCCTCTTTGTTCTTTTTAACTGCTGTAGTTTTTAAGCAGTAGGCCAGGCATCACTGCTGGTTATTTTCTACACATTATACTGTTTTTGTAGGACCAAAATAATGTGTTGTAGCATTAGATTCCAGTGACATCTACAGCATGTGACATGAAAACCACCTGCCAACACCAGCAGTATAGAGCTGATTTATGAGCACCACTAATAATAGCAATACAGTTGTTCTTGGTGCACTGCTACTGTACTTCTGGTCCAAGATTGCATTGGACATCTTGTATAGAAGGCTAGGTGAGCTCCAGAGCCAGTCTGAATGCTTTTGTGAAGATAAAAATCTCTTGTCCCTGCTGGGAATCTAATCAAGCTTTCTCAGCTAGCCAGCCTGTAGCCTAGTCACTTGTATTACAGCAGGATAGGCCATAAAATAAATTGTGGCTGTGCAGAGTTGTTCTGGATGAACATCGAGAACTAAAGATATGTAGATCAAGAACCACGATTTTCAGTCTGTTAGTGGATGTTTTCAACAGAAGGCAGTGGTAGTATGGGAAGTATCCTGTTCTGACTTGGTTATAGTTTGCTGTGGTGCCTGAATTCTGTTTTCCACGATGTTTTTTTACAAACTCTGATGGCAGGGTGTATGTGAAAGGTATGTACTGTTAATTGAATTACATATTTCTTAAATAAGTGTAATATTTCATGTCCTCATTTTCTGACACATGGACTTAAATACTTTCAGACTGCAGATTAATAACTGGTGATATTCATTTCCATAATTTTTATCTGTTTTTTGTTTAGAGTGAAGCCATATGTTTTGAAGATATTTTTCAGGCCCTTGAATAATAATTTTAATTCAGTATTAACCCAGCATTTATGGAAGTTTTAAAATGTTTTTATGTGTTTTAATAATCTTTACAAATCATTTATCTGAAGCTGCAGTTTTATTTGCTTGTTAAATAAATGCACAGAATCATACTATGTCATAGTATTAGATAAAATTGTTTGCATATTATTGCACCTCTGCTGAACACTAAATAAGTGACTGACTCCATGGAGCCTTTTCCTTCTTGAATAGTCACTCATTTCTCAGCTAGTTGAGAAATTCATTGCATTTTATAGAACACAGTTGTGTTTGTTGCATTTTATATAACACAAATGTATTTGTTGCATTATATAGAACACAAATGTTCATTACTGTGTTCACAAAAATCCACCACTTTTTACTCTCCTGAGTCAATCAATCGAGTCCACACTTTCCCATCGTATTTCTTTAAGATCTGTTTTCATATTTTCCTCGCGTCTGTGCCGTGTTCTTCCAAGTGGTCTATTTTTTTCTGGTCTCCCCACCTTTTATTCATTTCTCTTCCTTTATAAATCTTTGTCAATAAATGTACCATTCCTTAGTTCATATGATGTATGCTGATTCTGCATAATGTATCATCATATTGGTACTACTGCCTGGTTCCAACCTTGACTGCCCCAGTGATGTTTCTCTACTCCATTCTGTTTGTTGCTTTGGTTTTCCAATTGTTAGCTCCAGGCATTTATTCTTGCTGGGTGAACATTTCTCATTCCATCTTGCTTGCATCTCTTGGGGTTTTGTGACAGTTGTTGTTTTACAGGGTGAGGGAATTAGCCTCATTTCCAACTACAGACTGGTGGATCAGTCTTCTATATTTGTGTCCCCCCCCCTCCCAGAGACAGGGTGGCCCAGCTGTACTCTTGGACACTGAGTATCCATTTTAGTAACCTCTGTGACATGCATAGAGTATGTTGGGCCTCTTTTTGTTACTGGCCATCACATGGGAACTGCATAATGTATACCATTGGTGTAAAAACAGACTATCTGAGAGAATTTCTCATGGCACTGAATGGAAAGATTAAGGTCATTGGATATGTGACATTTTCCTCAAGATCACTCATATCTTTGTAGTGAACTAAACAGCATTATGCTATAGTAAACCATGAGCTTATAATAATATCTAAATTATCAGATGACTGGTTGGTTTAAAGTGTTAAGTTTCACTCTAATTCAGTACCTCCAGACTATCTCATTTTAGGAACATACCATTTTGATTTTGTTCTGGAGTAAGCTAGTTGTTGTCTTCTTCAGCTGCAGCAAATGAGGTTTGATGTCTTATTCAGTAATGTATCATTCACAGATTTTCAAATGTCACATAATACAGTATGTTATTTCATCTGTGCTGTGGCAGTAATTGATTCCCATTGTAGTCACATATTCTTTAGCATTCATTATGATCATAAGGCATTGAACTGTACGTGGTTAAAAACCAAGACTACAGTTTTCTGGGATATGATGCCACGTAGTGTGGTATTTGGATACAAACATTTGTGAGGAACTGTTTTTTCACCTTCTGAAGGACTGCTTTACCTTGAGGACAGACAACATATGTCCTCCAGAAGGTTGGTACCCTTCTACTAGCATACACATTGCCTCATCCCAGTACATTAATCGTAATGCCTTACCAAGTTTGTCAGCATTGTTTAAATTTTATAATTGCACATACATAAAATTAATATAACACTTCATATTGGGATGTGACTGCTTGCTCCCGTTTCCTTTCTGTCTCATTATTTAGTCATCATTCAGGCATTCAACACTACTTAGTCTGAGCTCTAAAAGTGTCACTAAGCAAGCAAAGAATGTACAAAAGTTAAAAGAAAAGTGACTGAATCAGTTGACAGAATGAGTGTGAAATGTGAGCACATGCTGAGGGGAGTATTTGAACTCGAGAAGGAGGGAGTAATGGGATGGACAAAACTGTGTAGGAGAGAAGTGAGATACATACAACAGAGTTTTGTTTGGAAAACCTGAAGGAAAGGACCATCTGGAAGACATAGGCATAGATGGGAACACAATATTAAAGCATTGATACTTAAACAGGACTGTGAGATGTGCAACATTTTGCATAATGTTACTGTGAAATTAAAATAAGTACTTGATTTTGTCTCATTTTATAGTTATGCTATATCTTAGTCTTAAAAAACTGGCCTGCTTAAACAATTCTTGATATGGGTTCAAGAGCATAATTTGAGAAGAAAAGGGGTGTGAGCTGCAGTATAAATTGAGAACCGCTGTATTGTAGAAATAAAATGGGAGGTGGTGGGCTTGTTTTGTGTGGTTCATACAAGGACTGGTGATTGGCTGTTTCAAACATTATGACAATCTGGTTGCATAAAGTGTGGAGAATTTTGTAATTATTTCAGCAACTACTAGCTTCAAAAGGAGGACTGTGCTGTTAGTTACCTCTAGTCAACTCCACTTGAACTATTTGCCATGTGATTTAACTTACATCCTTTGTTGAGATTGTAATTTAGGGATAATAGGAATGATAGATATTACATTTATGATACAAAGTAGTAATATTCTGTGCATTGTACCATACCTGCATCATGCTGTCCAATAGTTGCTTAAGAGAAGTACTTAATTTAGTCCAATGTGAAGCCTTTCTGGTGTTCATACAGAGATTGTGTACAAATGTTGCACAAGTGCAACTACTTTGGTGCAGAATGTATGATTGTTGGAGTAATTCTGTTTTGGCAGCATATTTTGTATAACAAATTGTGTTGGACTGTAAGCAGGTGCGTGATGAAGTATCACCCTGTTTCTGTAGTATTCCCATGAAACTTTTGTAAATGCGTTGCTGACGGGCTGTGCCTTAGCCTCATGTGTATGCTGTATTTAGTGAACTTTTAATTTGTTACAGTATTATTATTAGTACTGAATTTTCTGTTTGTTGTTCTGTTTGAAAAGAAAATTCAAGTTCTGTAACCTGCTGCTGGATATATTTTACCAGTGGAATGGAAGTTTCAGATATGCAACACAGCCAGTGCAGTTCATAGTTTGGCATTTTTTTTAAACTGGAGTTGTGTATGAGATTGGAGACTGTCACTGCAGTTTTGTGCGATGTGACATTGGTAAATGGTTACCAACATTTTGGACGAGCATTACTTCCATTTCAGGATGGAGTTTCTGAGGGGAGTGACTGTTAATGCTGTGATATTAAATAATCAGAGTTGCGTTTGTGCCATACCAGTTGTTTCCTAGTCACGCTGTAGTGTTGGTTTGATTGTATTCATGGACTACTCCAATTAATGTGCATGTACCCATCTATTGTAAATCACACACTGACACACTTAACGAAAGTTCTTCTATATACTGGAGATGATAAAAAAGTTAAAAAATTGTTTTATGCAACTGTGCAGTCCCTGATGATGTGTCAGTGAGGCCCGCAACATATAGCATATAGCAGTTGACATAACCTTATTGTAATTCTAATAAAGTGTGTGCATTTGTTGGTTTACAATGTAACAATTGAATCATAATGCACAAATGGAAAAATGGAACATTTACATGTATGTCTGTCTGTCTGCAATGACTCAAGGACCCTGAACAAATTTTTATGGTATTTGACTACATTTATAACCATGTTCCAGTTTTTATTAAAATTGAACAACAGTAATGGACACCTTACAGTAAGACCTTCATTAACTTCCAAGAAATCATCACCATAAGTTGCTATATATTTATTGGAGTGAAAAATCTACTGAAGTAACCTTGTAGAGAAAAATTAAACATTTTATACCAAACACTGGTTTTCCATAAGTCTAGAAGTTAATGAGATATAAAACATGGAGTGAACTTATCAGAATTATGTGTGCATTTTGTACCTTGTTTGATTATTCATGCAAATATCTTGTTGCTGCACTTGAGAATCTCTCTGTGATATGCATGCTACAGATATCTCCCTACTGCACTGTAAACCTCAGAGCAGGCCACCAGAAGGATGTGGCCCAACCTTCAGTGATGGTGGCAGCACCTATGTCAAGATGATAATGTGCTTGAGTAGATATTGCTTGTACAACAGTTTTATTGGTGTTTTTTTACATCAGCTGTTTTTCCATATGAGTGGTTCTTAGTAAAAAGAAGTCAGAAATTCAAACAACATTTATAATGTGAGATATGAGGTTTTTATGGTTGCAGCTATGAAAATTGCTGTCTTCTGGGATGTGATACTGTGTAGTCCATTAGCTATGTACAGATGTTTCAGAGGAACCTGGTGCCTTCATCATCAGGGCAGATTGATTTGATTATTCATATACCATGTTAATGGAGACAGCAGGGTTCTCTGAAATGTTGGTGCACATTTGCCAAGCTACATAAAGTCACATTTCCGAAGCCCGTCATCTTGGTTGTTACTTCTGTTATTAGTTTTGAGTACATGGAATTACCACTGACCCGCTGGTAGAGGTTGGAAGATTGGTGTCTCACCAAAGCAAAATTGCTAGAAAACAACACAGTGGGTGTGTGGCGTAATAACTTAGTGAGTTATGAGATCCAAACAATTAATGCTGAAATGGCAGAAACTGTCACTTCCTCTCATTTAACTTGATCCTTTGGAATGGAATGTGCAAAGTTTACTATGAAACAAGTAACGTGTATAATGATGCATACATCAACAGCAAATTGTAATTGTTAATTTGTAAATTTTAGAATATCATATACACACACACATGCGCACGCACAGATCCTAGTCTTATAGGAACGGGCAGTCATAATGTATTTCAGAGGCTGTTTGTAGGTATTTGATGTACTCTGACTCCAGGAAAATTTTTATGATACAGCACCTGCAGTCAGTGGTACTGTGCCTGTAACCTGTTTACTTTGCAGCACCTTCCATAAGGTTCTGAAAATTAATTTTAGAAATGCAGAGTTTACACTAATAGTTACAACAATTTTTTGAGTAACTGGCATATTATGTGTGTAATCAGCACTGAATTAAGTTGCAGCACAGTCCCCATTTAATGTTTTCTTGTATTTAATGTTCATTTTCAGTGATGCAACGTCAGTAAGCTGTGTGTAAAATTTCCTCCAAATGAATTTTTGTTTATAGTGTTTGTATCATCTGTTCCCCAAAGAAACCTTCAGATGGCGATTTTACTGTATATACTGCACTTAAAGTACACATTTAGTACAGTAGTGTGCAGGACTGTTTGATTGCAATGAAATTATCGAGGCCTTCATTGATAGCTGTGTGTATTTCAACTGTAAAACTTGGGATAACAATTGAGCTATGGGAGGACTGGTGCTGCTGGCACACTGAATTCAGTTTGAGTCACTCTAATATGGTAGAACCGCAGCTTCTCTAGACTTGGTTGCACAGCACAACAAAGGTGTTCTATGCAAAACAATTGGGTATCATCCAGTGTGGTAGATGGACACCATTGTTAGGAGAAATGTGCCTATAAAATGGCTGCACATTGAACAAGACTGTAATTGTGATGTTCTCACTGCTGTGAGGATCTTACATCACAATAGATCTGTCTTTGCACAACCTTAGTGAGTCAGACTGAATTCAGTTAGTGCACCAGCAGCTTGACTGTTCTTCAAGTATGTTACACAATTTTGTCTGAAGGGATGTAGGTTTGGTTCCCCGTGAGATTAATTATAAGTGTTTGTATGCACACACTTAGGCTAGCAAGTATGCTTTCTTGACATGGTGCAGTGTGTATTAAACTTTATGCTGTCATTGGGAGCAATACAGTTGAATTCGCTGATTTACTTATTTAGGAACTCAGTATGTTTTACCAGGCAATTGTTAGGCTTGTGGATTATCACTTGTACATGGTCATAAAGTTGATTGCATGTCTTAGTGTGTGTAAAGGTATGACTGCCACTGCCTTAAATTATGATTTGTAGTTGGTGCTTTGGGTTAGGCAGTAGAGTTACCATGACATATTTAATGTCACTTTGACTACTGATACCGCAAGACTGGGCGTTCTAAGAGTGGTATAGTGGTTCTCAGTGTTTCAGTGAGATGTGATACCTTCATCTGGCAGGATCAAGCAGTTCTTGGACTGTCTGACCTTCCCAGATCCTTAAAAGCATGGTGATCTGCTCACCCAGTGACTCAGCATCACATTGCAGAAGACCTGAATCCTCCGTATTGATATTCTTTATCCCAGGCTTATTGATCAGACGTACGTCATTTTTACAGTTACAAATTATCACAGCTGTACCCCTATCCACAGGCCATAGCAGAAATTGCCCACTCTGAGGGGATCCATGGTGGCTCTCTGAAACCACATCAATATCTGACACAGTGGACACAAGTGTCCTCTGTGTTCAGTAAGGTAAATGTTCATTGGGAAACACTGGTGTCACCTGGCAGCAAGGCATATCTGTACAGACATCAGTGTTTTCTGTTACTGTCAACATGTATAAAAGTACACAATTAATGTGCCTTGGTATTACAAATGATATGCCATATGGAGCTTCCACAAAACATGCAAATTATATTTTTATTATAGAGTTTCTCTTTTTTATGGAATAATATATATAACATATTTGTGATGATACTGCGCACTGTATCACATAATTTCTCAGATTTATATTAAGATCAGTTGATTGGAAACTTGAAAAATGTTGTGTACCATGGTCGATATTGTGTGTTTAAATAAATGAGATTGAGTATCATTGCTTTTCTTACATGGAATGTGAACCAGGTATTGTCCTGAATTGTTTTGGAGGAAGATAATGCATATGCTTCCACTCACAACCTCAAAATGGAGGCAGTGTTTACCTTTCAGTCACAAGGGACTACTTAGAAGGTTACACGGTGTGTAGGGCTATCGTGTATCCTCTTTTCCTGATATATGTCCTCATCTTCAACCCAAAAATTTCCATCTGGGCAGATTTTTTTTTTTTAATTTGTAGAAATGTCTGGGGTTTGACTGTTACTTCACAAAGCTACAGCATATGTTAATGGCCTTCACAATTAAAGAGAACAAAAATCTACTGTTTTTTAAAATACATAATTATTAGCCATGAGTTCAAGAGATTTTAAATCAGGATTCCACTGTATACAGCACAAAATGGTAGCATGATTAAGGAATAATAATAATAAAAAAACATATTTACAGTGGATCTGGTAGGAAAGGTTTTGTTATACTAAATCCCATACTTACCCCATTATAAGATTACTCCCCCATTCACAACCTTCAGTTTTCATGAACATGACTAAACAGACCATGTTTAACCTTGCAAATGATTATAAGGTAACACCCCACCCATCAGATAATGAATTAGGAAAAAATTCTTGTCTTTAATTATTTGGGCCAATATGATATACAGATTTATAGGTTTGGTTGTGTACTTCAATTTTGTTAAGGGAGGTTTCAAAATAACAGCATTTATTAACCACATTACTACAGAAACACACAGCCATGTGGTAAGAGAATGTGTTTACATAGAAACTTAACAGCCTCCACATATACACTTACGATAAATGCAATTGTTATGATCATTTGCTTTAATTGCATCCAGTTACTGACACTTCATTTATTACAACCTGGTTCCAACAATTTCTGAAATATGTTCTGTTTGAAAGCTACTTTTGGACAACGTGCAGACTCCAGTAATGTGTCTTTTGGCATGTTACTTAATGATGGTCAGTTGCCAAGAGTATATGTCAGTTGATGAATGAATGAATGGGTGTGGAGCACTGATGGAATGATACTGACAGAAGAAAATGAAAGCAGCCTGAGAAAAACCTGTCCCATTGCCACCCTGTCCACCACAAGGCCCACACAGACTGACCTCAGATTGAACCAGACCTTTGCATTGAGAAGCCAGTGGCTAACCACCTAAACCATGGCATGGTCCCAATAACATCATCAGAAGCCTTTTCATCCGATTTCATTTTCAAGTGTTGTTGTGAATATTTTTTGAACAAAATATGTGTTGAAATACAAGAAGATACATAATTTATTTTTCTTAATTACATTATTTCTATGTTGAAAGTTTGTCATAATGACCATTCAACAACATTAAATACGAACGCTGATCTTATGACTCATTACAAGAAAACAGCTAATAAGATGTAACAAAATTACAGGCACATCATGTGTTCAGTAAGTTTCAATTAGTCTGTTATGGAACTTTATGGTATTCAATGTCGGTGCACTAATTGTTAAAATTCAAGAATATACCAACAAATGCACTATGTTACGATATACAGTTTTTACACTTCAAGCACTAGAACTCTGACATGTTTTGACCTTTAGTGGGTCATCCTCAGGGAGCCTACTTGTAACAGGTGTATAAAAAATAGATTATACATATATAAAATACATTCAAATTGTATTAAACTAATGTGATATCTTCCAGTTGGTGCTGTGTTTACGTCACGTTGTATACGTGCAAACTGCTCCAAAGATTTGGTATGTACAACTATCAAGTTTCTTCATATATATTTCATATAAAAGGTAAAGGTAAAGTAATCCCATTAAAGGTCTGACCAGGCCCTATGGGTTCCAGGAGGTTAAGGTTCCCAGATATCAAAACAGTTGGCATAAGAAGGTGGTAAGGTTGTCAGCCCCACGCACCAGCTGCCTTTTCTACCCCAGGAAATATTCCTGGTACTCATATCTGTTAGAGGCTGAATCGACCCCAGGGCCATTGTGTGACCAGAAGGATTATGTCAATGAAAAATTCCAATGACATCATTGGGAATCAAACCTGTGACCTTCCGGCTTGTAGCACAGTGCCTCAACCAACTGTGCCACCGTGTTTCCGGCATATTTTTATATACTGCTACTATTTTTACTTATTCATTGCTGTTTTAATATTATTTCAGAATGATCCCAACAACATACACACACACACACACACACACAAGATCCATTTCACAAAGAATACCTCATCAAACTTACATATCTACAGCACCAACCACATGACATCAATTGATTATAATACAATTG
>Ga0123352_10007310_pt1 | contig 17014 bp, 10 predicted proteins | sample TergutLab28metaG_FD_89700 | JGI IMG/M metagenome (GOLD analysis project Ga0123352, IMG submission 89700) | Labiotermes labralis P1 segment gut microbial communities from Petit-Saut dam, French Guiana - Lab288 P1 | ecosystem: Host-associated > Arthropoda: Insects > Digestive system > Gut ... | reverse complement strand
TTTACCTCCAGGAAAGACCCGGTACCCATTTTACAGAGGGCTGGGTGGGCCCCAGGGCCGGTCTGGACGGGCGGAAAATCTCGTCCCCACCGGAATTCTATCGCGGACTGTCCAGCCCGTAGTCAGTCGCTATACCGACTGAGCTACCCGGCCCACATTACGAACAGTAAACATGCGTAATTGAAACCAGAAATGCTCAAGTGAGACGACGTGGGGAAATGGAGAGAATTATAACATGGAGAAATTCATAATTTTATTACAGTTCATTTGTCACGGAAGATATTTGTACAAACATCTGTACAGTACATGTAACACAAGGTTAAGACGTTGGGCACAAATTTTGGATGGTAATGTCGATCAGATGAAGCTGATTCAGACCATAATCCAATGATGTGCTTTAGCTGCAGTAAACTGACAATAACATGATAATTTTGACATGGAAGTTTCTTTTTAATGTCTTTAGCGTGCTGCGTTCGTCTATGGCCAACTAATTGCTCTTTTCTTCCTTTTGTTCTGGATGAATGCAGCCGTCCAACGAGGGCGGGTACCTCCATCGCAGCCACCGGGTCTTCCTGGTCAATTTGCACTCACCAACGGTGACGCGGCCTCTGCAGCAGCCGCCGCAGGCCTCAATGGCCACTCGTACCTGTCCAGCTACATCTCACTGTTACTCCGCGCCGAGCCCTACCCGACGTCGCGATATGGCCAATGTATGCAGCCAAATAACATCATGGGTATCGACAACATTTGCGAGTTGGCAGCAAGACTGTTATTCTCGGCTGTGGAATGGGCGCGAAACATTCCCTTCTTCCCTGACCTGCAGGTCACAGATCAAGTGGCTCTGTTAAGACTTGTGTGGAGCGAACTGTTTGTGCTGAATGCGTCCCAGTGCTCTATGCCTCTGCATGTCGCGCCGCTGCTGGCGGCGGCAGGACTTCATGCGTCGCCTATGGCGGCGGACAGAGTGGTAGCTTTCATGGATCATATCAGGATATTCCAGGAACAAGTTGAGAAGCTGAAGGCTCTCCATGTAGATTCAGCAGAGTACAGCTGTCTCAAGGCCATTGTCCTTTTCACAACAGGTAAGCTACGCCTCTTGTTATCAGAGTATTTTCCACCCACGTACTGTTCTCAGGGCGCAAGCCACGTCCCTTCAATTTGCCGACTGGGAAAGCCGAACTCAATGTAATTTACTCAGGTGTGTGGCAGATGTTGGCAGTGGTTTCGCAGGGGAAGTCGGGTGGTTAAGATTTGCATGGCCAGTGACTAATGTATTCCAGTTGAAATCGGCTGCGCTGAAGTGCAGTTGTGTCTCGTCAGTGCGAGTTAGTACTGTGCGCGAGATACAATTTCTCCTATGTTCTGTTTGTTTAGAGCTAAACTAAATTTAACTTAAGCTCGTTTTTAAGTGAACCCCCTGAAGTGCCAACCAGTGGAATGTTGGAGAGCCGAGTTCTTGACTACATATATGTGTGTTTGCGTGTTTTCTTCAGGCGTCGCCCGGAGTATAGGGATGCCCCCCGCGCTGTTGAGGTCAAAACTCCTGAGCAGAAAACAGTACAGGAAAAGCGGCCTAATTTCTCATTGAATACAGCTTAATGTTCGACGGGTGTGTTGAAACGAAACACTGACTTATACTGTGGATTATATTTAATATCTTTTAATAGCACTTAACGGAAATTGCGGGTAGTTTAATTTTAAGGCAGGGTGCCTTTTCACAATTAATGTCAATTCTTGTTAAATTTAATTCCGACGGTTGTGAAAAAATAGCGTGGTATATGCATTAGACGTATGCCGGTGCATTGCAAAGCATCTGACAGCTGAGAGCAAATACATCTGAGAACATGTGGCTTCTGCCCGCCCTTCACTTATTCTTTTAACACCAAAACCGGTTTGAATTTGTGTTTCTTTGCCTCATATAACCACTTCGAGTCCGTTTCAGACTATTAACATGACACGTCCCTTAAACCTCTTGACGTTCCTTAGCCATCTTTCTTCTTGGCGGAACGAGGCGCCTACTACGAGATCGACAATAGCTGTCGTCGTGAGGAAATTGATGGCTAAGAGCGACTTACGTAGAATTTAAGGTAACGTGGTGAGCCCTAGTCGTTGTAAAGCAGTCCCTATACAGGCCTGGACAGGCTCTTACGGCTCTAGGAGTTTGAGGCTCCCAGAATATTTAGATAATCAGCACATAAAAGTAGCAAGGTTATCAGCTCCACACACCGGCCGCCTTAACCCACCCCCCAAGGAGACACACCAGGTACCTCTTAGAGGCTGCCATAGTCATGGTGCTGCGATGATTCTACAGTGGTAGTAGTCTCACCTATTAATTATTAGTCCTCTTTAACCATTAGCACAAAATCAGCCACCACATTACTGAGGATTCAGGTCTTCCGGGATGTGACGCTCTGTTGTTAGGTGGTGGTTCCTAATGTTTCGAAGGAACGACAGAAACCACTCACTCAACGACACCGTCACATCCCAAAAGACCCGAATCCTCAGCAGTACAGCTGCTACAACTTAAATCTCGCATCAGAACAATGTCTGGACCACAACCTAACATTAATTTGTATTTCCTGACGAGTACGTTCGGCAGATAGCCTGTCTTCATTCTTCCACAGAAAGGGTGATGTATGTTGTTTAAACGCTCAGCCTATGTTTGTGCCTTCAGAATTGATACTCCAGCCAAGCTGACATAGCCAAAGCACTGTTACTGAGAACGTAAAATTCTGCCGAATTGTGTCATACAACTTTAATGGTGTCTATCCCGTTGTGCTGTGACACTGCATTCTTATCCATGCACTAATTGTTAAAATTCAAGAAGATACCAACAAATGCACTATATTACAAACTAATAAATTTTGCATTTTTTTGGGCATTTTCTTGAATTGGCATATAACTACCTACCGTCAAAACATAACACACTTTTAATAATAACATTAATAAACGCTATATTTTTCGATCCATAGGGCCCATCATCAGACACTAAAGTACATTATTTGAAACATAAATATTCATGTAGACGTTTTGAAAATTGTGAGATCACACAGATTTTTACAAAGTTGTATCCCTGAAGGGTATATATTTTATATTTTTCACATATATTTTCTATTTACATATTTTCCCTACTGTTCCTAAAATTGTTAAACTTGTGTTGGACTGGTCCATATTTGCCCGAATATTCAGTTGCTTGGCGTATTTTTGGGCAAGTGTGAATTCTTGAAACCGATAAATGTTTGTTATATGATACTTTGTTGACTTTTTGTATTTACGTGTTGGAATGCATTTATATCCGAGGTTACTGCAGGTTATACGTGTTTGAGTGTTTTTTTAAGTATCGGTATACTTTCGCTCTTGTTTGATGTGTGCTTTGTTCTTCGTACGCCAGGTAGCTTACAATGGTCTGTTATTTGTGGATAAAGGTAAAGCAGTCCCTTTACAGGCCTGGAGTGGCCCAGAGGTTTCCAGGAAGTTAAGGCTCCCATATTTCGTGACAACGGCGCAGGATAGTGGTAAGGTTGTCAGCCTTACGCACCGGCCGCCTTTACCCCAGGATATGTTCCTGGTACTCATTTCTGTTAGAGGCTGAGTCGACCCCAGGTCCATAGTGCGATCGGAAGGATTTTATGTCAATGAAAAATCCAATGACACCAGCTGGGATCGAACCAGCGACCTTCCGATTTGTAGCACAGCACCTTAACCACTGTGCTACCGCGGTCCCCCGTTATTTGTAGATATTTTCTACAAAGATTTGTCGTTTTCTCAAAGAGAACAGTGGGCTAGATGGGTTATTCCTATTCATATTAGGACACGAAAGAATGATAGATAAGAGAAAGGTATTTGATACTTTAAATAAATTAAAAGGATGAGGGACCACTATAAACAGCCACTGGTTGTCTTTTAAGAAGTGCCTACATTATTTCCATTTTAACATTTTTAAACCCGTAAAGGCAAAAGGTAAAGTGATCCCGTTATAGGTCCGGTGTGGCCCAGAGGGTGGGTAGAGGTATAGCTCTACTCTTCCATGACCGCGGCACTAGAAGGGGGTGAGTGGTCAGCAGCACGCACCGGCCGCAATTTACCCCCGGGAAAGATCCGGTACCCATTTTACAGGAGGCTGGGTGGGCCCCAGGGCCGGTCTGGACGGGCGGAAAATCTCGTCCCCACCGGTATTAGATCCCGGCCCGTCCAGCCCGTAGTTAGTCGCTATACCGACTGAGCTATTTTTAAATTTGTAATACTACAAATATTTTTACTCCAAACCTTTTAATTTCTGTGAATTTATACATTTGCAATTTCACAGTTTTTATTGTCAAGGCTATCAACCTTTGTTATGTTTTTTATACAATTTTATACATAAGGCATTGAGATCTCAATCCCAGTACAACCGTGTATATATTTGTCTTCTCTGTCTTGTGGCCGACCTGATGATGACCATGTTTAGTGAAGACTTGTAGATGAGTTGAAGTAAATATATTGTTGTGTTTTGACAGGACGTTTTCCGGACCTCTGATTGTGTACGAACTCAGCAGCGGATGAATTATCTAAAACTTGTAGTATCGTTGCTTGGGCACGGAAAATCCACGACTTAATTCATAACTTATTTAGTCCTTTAAACTTTGGTGGTTTCTACACTTACCGTACCAGTTTTAACATCAGAAATTGGTGAACTTTGTTCACAAAGCTTATTTGTAGATTACGTGCGATTATTGCAGTAAAAAAATCGTTATTTCTTCATGCAGCATTCACCGATTGTTTTTCCGAATGTAAGCAAAGAGTATTGTCTGTGAGACATAAAGCGAATCTTTACGTAAAACGGAAAGTACTCCAAGTTTCTATTGGGATAATACAACTCCTGCTCACGTGATATCTCAAAGAAACAACCGTGAACAAGTAAAATCAGTAAGACTTCCTCGGGATCTGAGTCGCGTACCTTCCGAACAGCAGTCACGTTATCCGTGAGCTACCGCTCTCGATCTGGAAAGATCAGTGATCACTCGACCATATCGCACCTGAAGTTGTAACTCATAGTGGAACTCTCAGAGAGAAGTCACTATCGAGTCTACCACCACCGCGTTTGCCACCGGCACAACATTCGAACAGGCGGACGGCTAACATTCTGGCAGTGGCAGCAGAAAGGGTCGTGACATGCCCAACTCTCTAACTCGAGTCACGAAGTTGATGCTTGCAAGTTCACTTGACCCAAAACGCTGACCAAGCAGTGAATAGCCAATTACTAAACCCTCCAAGTCTTACCGCGGGGCTTTCTCTATCTGAATGTTTTCTACGTCTTGTTGATTGCGGATAAGAGTGTTTGTGAAGGATGTTTGGAGAAACTGGGTTATGCTTTATCTAGGAAGTTCCGTCATGATCATTATAAATGATTAAAGGATTAACTGCGTTCTTATTCAGATGACAGTGTTTAGAAGATGTAGGTCTTACAGGATGTTAAGCTGTTTCGCTGGGCGAGTATTTCGCCACGGTCATAAGGATCATATAGTGCCATCAGTCTTCATTGTCAAGCAGCCTCTGTCTTGGTCCCGTGGCATTACTGTAATCACGTGTCAGTTCATTGTCGGATTCGCAATTATATAACATTCAGTTCAATTTCGATAACGCTGGATGAGATTTAGTGTGTTCATACGAGTTGAACTTGAACGCGACTATCAAGCACAGTCCACCAATCGGAAGGAAGTGTTCCATTCCCGTTCCGCGCTAATAAAGAAAATAAATTGGACCAGACAGGGTGTTGTGTAAAAGTATATCATACACCTGACGTGTTCAGTGAACCAAGAATATCTGAACAGTATACACGTAGAACAGAACACCTTCAGGTATTGGATACTCAGGACCAGATATGTTCTTCAGCTCATCCCAATCTCAGGAGTGTAAATTGTCCCATTAGTTGCAGCTGATGTAATCTCCAGACCACCTGCAAATCTGTAGGCTCGTTATATCTCAGGAGAGAAACGTAGCTCCGTAAACTTCCATATGATTTGTAAACTGACGGAACTGTTTTTATACACGTAGATGCTTACGCCAGGATGTACACATTTTCAAAAAAAAATTAGGAACCATATCAGAATTCAGGGTGCCCGAAGCAAGTTTCGTACAAAGGATCCACGAATATTAGACCACTTGAAAAAATGTAGTCTTCACGTCAACCAGGCGCTCGGGATTTTTGTACCCCTGGCGTAGGGCTGCATAATGTTTGATGAGGTTTTTGTGTGTTATGTGTGTAACGTTTCACAAATTTATGCCACACAGTATGTTTGTATACCACCAGGTTAACATTAGAGCTGTACAATATTCCCAAAGATCGTGCCTGCAGTCTTTATAATGTTTCATTTAGCGACGCCGGCGTCGGTTGCTGAAGATTATATGGCGTTCGTGGTAGATGTAGGCAAGAGGAGAGGTGAGAGGTCGGTGACTAAGTCACTGCCTGAACCTTCGTATGGCCTTTGTGTTTTTACGGACCTTAGTATAAACAGAGATTATTTCCGTATACAACATTAACTGATTTCATATCGGAAACGGAATTGCTTACTGTGCGGTGCGATCTCATACTTCACATAGGGGTAACAAATCTGTACTTTGAAATTATTCTGTATTCCGTATGTTCAAGTCGCCCCATTTGAGAGGATTATTCTTTATTTACGAAATCACAATCAACTGCAGGGGTACGTATCTTACTAAGAGAGATCGGTATAAGTTTTAGTGAAAAGAATCAGTCGTCGCCTGTTTCAAAGTATTAAGCCTGGGTATACATAAGAAAGCTAAGCCAAGCATACCAGATTTCTTACATGGGTCATTACCACTACACCGGCTCGCTTGTTCCGTCTTTCTTACACATAGTCACATATTCTAGTGACTTGCTGTTTGCGCAGTGCTAACCTGATTTCATCTAACTGGTCTGGAGAAACCGGAACAAGAATCTCATTATTAAGCTTTACGTAATTTCTCTCATTATCGAGTTAAGAATAATTGATGAATCAGATGCTCACCCGAAACAGATCACATTTGATTGCAGAGTGCCACGTGGTAAGCTGTCGTTACACGTTGCACACGTGGTAGTTTAATAACTGCTCGAGGGAAATCCCGCCCCCTCACTGTAGCCAACTTTCTTTTTGTATCTTCCCTAGAATCTACCATATGTACCGCGCCTGCTTTCTCCTAACACACGCGCATGCATCATCACGGTGATACAGAAGTAGACCGAATAATTTGCGCATACGAATATGGAACTCTAATAAATATAACCACAGGCATTTAATGCTAATCAGGAAGTGAAACCGGTGAAACGAAACTCAGTAAAGGGATATCGGAATAAGGTGTGTGTCATCCGCAGTAGTTTCGATTTGAAATGGGGAAAGGACCGAAATTCTAAATGTGAAGTCTACATTCGAGGAACATTTCCAACAAAGGCCCTAGACCTTTCTAAGATTTTGGTTTTAAGCCATCCTAATTTTTAAGCCATACTTAAACAGACTAATTCTCACATGAAATTCACACATCGTACCCAAAAGTTCTGTTGGACCTGTGTGAACCAAATTTGATTGAATCCAGTAAGTTCTGTTGGAGACCAACAATACATTTAATCCAGTTCTGCACATTATTGTTGATGTCAAGCTTTCAGGCAGGGGGATGGATAAGAGGTCCCTTGCAGTTACAGACATACAAGTCCGCCTCAAGCCTTATCACTCCACAGTCCTCGAAAGGTCGTCGCTCTACGGCCTGAATGTTTCCCCGAACTTAGGTCATTCAGGCTAGTGTAACAGTAACAACATTATTAATTGCACAAACTCTTCTTCCTAGCACCTTGTCGGATCTGACGCCGGTGTTCGATATAGTTGATGTCGATTTTTATCGCAAAGTGCCTTAAATACAACTGTTAGTGTGTAAAATTACACCCAATACACGGTAAAGATATAACTCGCAATTCTCCGATGCGCCACCCTGACATACCGCGGACCTAGTGCAAGTATTTGTCGTGAAAACAACTGTAAACGCTGTCAGCTTTGCACAGCTGTTACCCACTGCCCCGCAATGCAAGGAGCTACGGTAGAGAGAAACCCACAACAACACATCGGATGCAGTATACATATATTCCTTATGTTAAGAAAAAAAAGTCATGACAGAGGCCTAAATTCTGCACGTTGTTACTTCACAGCGACATACAGACCGAGGATCAATTTTTTCTCACGTTATTTAATCTGTCCAGAAAGCTCTTCAGAAAAAATACTTATTATGACAGGCAGGTAAGAATTTGCGAACTATTAGCCTTTGCGTGTTTCTGGGTAGACATATTGTGGTTACGCAAGAAATAGTTGACATAACTTTTTAAGTGTTCACTAAAGCACGTTTCTACAATTAGGTCACCATAAGGCTGACAAATGTAATATAAGACCTAATATAAAAATAGAAACTACAGACGTACTGTCGTGAAATTCGCTTTGAGCGAGCTACGAAAACAGACAAACAATGTTCTGGATACCCAGTACTATTTTAGATTAGGGTACTTCCTGATTACAGATCTGAGAAAAGTCGATGCACAAAGCACGTTGGTGTATATCTGGCTTGGTGGAATTGGTTAAAGGTAAGGTACCTGGGTTAAACTGACTCGGGTTCGTGCCAAGTCGTTGATATTGGTTGGCAACAGTGTTACTTGGGGGACCGCGGTAGCACAGTGGTTAAGGTGCTGTGCTACAAATCGGAAGATCGCTGATTCGATCCCAGCTGGTGTCAATGGATTTTTCATTCCGATTCTTCCGATCGCACTATGGCCCTGGGGTCGACTCATCCTCTAACAGAAAACAGTACCAGGAGCATTTCTTAGGGGTAAAGGCGGCCGGTGCGTAACGCTCACAACCTTACCACAATCCTGTGCCGCTGTCACGAAATCTGGGAACCTTAACTTCCTGGAACCCTTCGGGCCTGTAACGGGACTGCTTTACCTTTAACAGTGTTACTTGTTGCGTACGGAAGGAATGTAGTTGATCTTTTCAGAGCTATCGAACAAGAAGCCTTATTTGCGATATTTACAAAATCCAAGCAAATACTTATGCAGCAATGTTGTAACAGCGAATTGCAACACATTTTTAAGGGGTATTTAACGACGATTTTAGTTACTGATTTTATATAGGGTGATGAGTGTATGACTGAATGAATCAATAACAATTGGAAAATGGTTCTGACAGGGGAAAACGGGAGTATTCGGGATAAAATTCTTAGTGTCATGTCTACCGCAAATTCTACGTGGACTGATCTGGGATCGAAATCAGACGTCCGCGGTGAGAGTCCGACGACTGAGGGCCTGAACTATGGCTTGGCCCGAATTCATTTACAATTTCTTCTTGCAGTAAATCGTGAAAATGGGTATTGTAAGGTGCCTAAAATATAGCAGGAAATTTCGGTTCCTACTTCATCCGATGTTTACCGCCACATTTTCACCAAGCTTCTTGGAAGATAAATTGTAATGTGAACCATTTGTAATGTTAAGTGAAGCCATTTTAAAATACAGCGCATAATTTCGACCTAAGTTTATGATGCTTGCTTGGCTGCAAATCGTACTCATGGCCACTTTTGCTAAGAGCACTATGGTAACACTGAGGGCTCTTACTGGTTAAGTATGCCTGAAAAGATAAAGGTAGAATTCACCGTATGCCATGAAGGCCCAGAAGGGAAGTAGAGGTTTAGCTAGATAGGGGTAGACGGTCAACGCCACGCCTCGGCTTCTTTACCCCTGGGAATGACCCGTTGTATAGAAGGCTGAGTGGACCGTAGGGTCGGTCTGGCATGGTGCGGAATATCTCGCCGCCACTAGGATCCGATCCCCGGACCGTCCAGCCCGTAGTAAGTCGCTATACCAACTACGTTATCCCGGCTCACAGGTTAGGCCCTTATGGATATTAATATTTTATCAGCATTGTGATTAGGTATCTCCATGCCACCAAACACTTCATTTCTTGCAGTTTTACTTGATTATGTTTCTATATAAACAATTAGGAATAAGTGGCCTTAGTTTTCCTTATTTGCATATACGCCTGTGCCAGTTTTTAGTGTCACCTCAACAAGCTCCAATCCAATGAAGGATTCGCCTCTGACTATGCCGCTCTTGAACATAAATCGTATTGTGGCGTACGTTACAGACTAATGCGGAAAAAAAAAGGCAGAGCTCGTGTTAGTTAAATTGTTGTACAAGATGAAAGATGTGACGGATAAGCCTCATGAATATACATACTGATCGTTGGCAGATAGCCACTCACACATAAGCCTACATACAATACTGAAAACCCGTCCGTCTATCTGAGCGAGCGACGTCCAGTGAGAGCTGCTGTTGGTGAAAGGAGCAGTCATGCCTTGCTTCAGGAGTTACGGCTCGAAACAGCCTCATAGCTCAGCAAAGCTGGTGTTCATATTCCAGCTCAAAGAGATCACACATTGAGAATTTTTCATTGACGTCGTTTCTCTTCAGCCTTCACGTTTTGCTCTCTCTTTTGTACAGTCAAAATAATGTGCAATGTTGAAATTCTATTCAACATTAATTTTACATTTTTAGACAATGTGATAATCAATACGACGTGGTAGTGTGAGGTTATTTTCTGCTGGGCCATTCTAGTTGCCGACCCGGAATATTTTTGAACTGGAAATTGAAGAATGCCGTTAAAAAGGCAGTGCACCGAGGTTTGAAGGGTTTCATAAATAGAATCACGCCACTTAATGTTTAAAAATTATTAAAGAACTGGTCAATCAACAGGTCGGGTTCGAGCCCACGGTACGTTTAAGCCACATTTGTAGAAGTTGCAAACAGTGACTACTGACTGCGCTCTTCACGTACCTACGTCCGTCTGTCCGTAGAAAACTCACCTAACTCCCACCGGACGAATTTTTGTGAAAATTTGTATTTAGGATACTTTTACTAAAACTGTCGACACATTTTTTGGGGTTATAATCGGACAAAAATAACCCTTCACATGAAGACGTACTTGCACTTTCGAGGCTGTTCTCTGTGAGGTACGGAGCTGTGACCTAAAAAAATTACGTCTATACATCTCACCTATTACGAGACGAGTACAGGCCGTTTTTTGAGATAAGTATAGCAAATGCGCAGTCTCAGTATGTATATGAGACAAGTAAAAGAAATACGGTATCTAGACGTTTATGTGATTAGTACAAGAAATAAAGCAGAGTCGGGAAACAGGTGACGATCTAAACATAACTCACATCACGGTAAAAACAGAAGAAAGCAGAAATGGCACTTAGCCTTCTCTGAAGGTATTTACGAGCAACAGAGCGAAGGCACCGGATTTTTTATTTTATTTTATGGACATTTCCTCCCTTTTAATCACGGCGTAATGTTCCGATTCACCTTCATTAATGAGGAATTCGTTCATTACATATGAAGAATAACAACAGCCAGGACTTGGAAATTCTTTGAAGATTCTGTCAGACATTAATTTTATTCAGGCTCAGTTTTGTGACAAAATGTGTGTTCCTCTCGGACTGTAGAACAATAATCGTGTCATACACCATTAACGTATATGGAAAAAGGCATGAACATAATTATGTGGTCTGTCTGCTTAACAAGAATGAAAGTGTATTTGCGAAGCGAGTGTGAAGATATTCAGTAGTGTAAACTTATACTAGTACAGGCTAAACGGTGGGCCGAGTAGCGTAGTCGGTATATTGACTGGCTAAAGGCTGGACGGTCCGGGGATCGAATCCCGGTGGGGGCGAGCTTTTCCGCACCTCTACATACTAGCCCTGTGGCCCACCCAGCTTCCTGTACAATGGGTACCAGGCCATTCTCGGGGGTAAAGAGCGGCCGGGGCGTGGCGTTGACCACCCACACCCATCTAGCACCGAGGTTAGGGGAAGAGTAAAGTTATACCTCTACTCCCCCTTTGGGCCTTCATGAGCTGTTCTAGGTTGAGCTTTTACCTTTACCTTTATTCCATCTCCATTGTGTCGTGATAATAAATGGTTATCACTGGTGCGCCGAGAGCAACAAATGGCTGATAATCACTGGCCCACAGTACGCACGGATATGTTAGAGGTGCGTATCTCTTCATCAGATCACATCTTAACCAACAGAATTAGGCTTAATGGCCTGCCGGATTCCTCCTGTTTATGTGGTGTGCACGCACTGTAATGTGTACAACTACAGCGTCGTCTCCTACACTGCATGTTAGGATTTGACGAGAAAGTAGTGAATATAGTGACAGGAATGCGACATTATCTCTACGCTACCTTCCTGGTAGAGTTCAAGAAAGTATTAATTTTCTAGAAATATTAAAATCAACTACAATTTGGACATGATCGTGTGTTTGTTGGCGTATCTGACTTAACATCTTTGCAAAACAACCTAAGAATATAAAGATAAAGGTAAAGTGATCCCGTTACAGGCCCGGTGTGGCCCAGAGTGTGGGTAGAGGTATAGCTCTAATCTTCCATGATCGCGGCACTAGAAGGGGGTGAGTGGTCAGCAGCACACCCCGTCCGCACTTTACCCTCCTGAAAGACCCGGTACCCATTTTACAGTAGGCTGAGTGGGCCCCAGGGCCGGTCTGGACGAGCGGAAAAACTCGTCCCCACCGGAATTCGATTCCGGACCGTCCAGCCCGTAGTCACTCCCTATACTGACTGAGCTACCCGTCCCACACCTAAGAATATACTGGAATGAAGAACCATCGCAAACAATACATATTCCATATTAGTTTTTCTATCAACGCCGTCGTCCAGTATTTTCTTGTCTGTTCATTACAGCTTCAGGTGAATAATTCTTGGGGGAAAGGAAATGTGCCCATTGGCTGGGAGGGAAGCATATTCTTTCTTTCAACCTCCTGTGCAGTACAAAACACCCACCCGCTGATACTCCCACGACCTTGTAAAAGGAGGATTATCGGTGAGGTGCAAATTGTTCGTTTCATTGTACAGTTCGCTCAGCGCCAGATGTTGGTAAACGCAAATTGTGAAATTAAAGGTCTGGCCTGTTTTTATTCCTGAGAAATACTAAACATAAAAATGCTTTCGTTGTTACTTTTGACACACATAAAATACATCCAAATAAACGTGGTATTTTTAAACCATTAGCAGGTGTGACCATGACTACGCAAAAGGCAAGGTAATCGAGTACGACCAAATCCCTTACAATGCATGATTTGTCGAGTTTACCTCATGGGCATTATCTGGAGATAGGCCCACACACTTTCACCATAGCAGCATTACCAACCGAGCTAACTTAACTCGGCCAGGAGGCGTCTAATTTTGTTCCATTTCGAACACAGACTGCCATATTCTGAAATGATTGTGTGTGTGTGTTAACCATTTTAGCCCACCGAATGCCAGACGAGATATTGTTAAAGTTCTGACCGTCTCATTCCCTGTCTTTCCCAGTTCACATTTTGGCCTCTCAGTGAAGGCTGCATCACCATTTCATTTGGTACAGCGTCTAGATCCGAGCACTATTCATTATTCGGACACCAAGTCACTGTAAAGTTGTTTCACGTCAGCTTACATGCTTTATCTCTCCTTACACAAGCTACAATTTGAAGCGTTCCCAATTCAATAAACTTGCACAAACAGCAGACGGCAGTTTTTACCAAACACAATTTTAATGAATCATAATTAACTTCATTTTAACAATTTGTTGTCCCTAAAGATAAGCTGTTCACATTCGCCTGCGTTTGGAGCAATTCGGCAATTCCACAGAGGTCTAATTTATCTTATTATACATCACAGAACACCTTACTACTTTTTAACTTGTCTAATCCTAGACTCTTCAGCCTATTACGATACTACGCCAGTTACTGTACATTTTCTGTTAGGTGTATACTTCGGGTTAAAAAGCAGTCGCTGATGTGTTAACCATTTAACGACGAAGCGCAGACCGCTTTATTTAAAACCCTTGCCCGTACCGTGCAGTAAACACTTTTCATATCGGTTATAAAAACCAATCAGTTTATGGTGTGTGGGGAACAAGTCGCTGTTTGTTCTGAAATAAACACAGAACACATAAATACGGTGTGGGCAGAGCGTACAACTGTTAAATGTTAAACTGTTGGTGCATCACGTAACCAGTAGGCTTTAAAAGGTTAAAAGCACAAATGTACGTGAATTGGATCTGCCTGAGCACACAGTTTATCTTCGCCGGAAAGCAAGCTGCATTGTTTGTAATAGTACAAAGAGCTTCTTTCTAAGAGTCGCCTGTTACGGGAAAAGTAACGTGCAGGTATAGGGGCCTCTGTCCACTCCATGGAGGCATATATGACAGTGACCTTTATAATCCTGTTCCTAAACTCAGCTCTAGATGTGGTGAGAGTTCAGCTCCGCGCGTCGGCCGTTTGTCCCCGCCCATCGTCAAGAGCCTACGGCGCCCTTCAAATGCGAAGCCACGTGGACCTCAGAGCCGGTCAGGACGCTTCAAAGAAGGGTTAAACCTGTTGCCCCTGCCTTGATACAAACGACTATTCCTCGGTTGTCCTCTATGACGTACGCGATCACATTACTTCGCCCAGCACATTTACAAGCGTCAAAAATAATGTTCAGCAAGTAGAAGAGACTTTCAACACACAAATGTTCGTGCAGCGTGAAGTAGCAGAGTTTGTTGTAGCCACGAACATCGTAGACACTTGCTGCGATAGACTGATGCTTGTTGTATTCTGGTGTCTGACGCAGACTGATGTTTCTGAACGAAGTATGTCACCAGTCATTGTCAGCGAACGTTTGATGGATGTCCAGTCCGTCAATCTAGCTATGTCGAGTACCGCTGTCTTTGCCTATTAGACGAATCCGCTGACACAGGATTAGCCTAACAGTTAATATACGGAAAGAAATTGTTTCGACACCCGTTACCCTGTTTAGAATGTCCACTGACCTATGTTAGTCGTATTTCAGTAGATTAATATATTTAAAAAATGCTTAATTTTCCTCAGTACAATTGATTCAAAATATACATTTCTTTTTCAGGAGCATGACTGAAAAGTCTAGATGTATCTTTCCCACATTTTACAGTTTGCTTTGTTCTCATTTGTCGTTTGTCTGATAATATTTTCTTTAGGTTGATTGAAATTCAAGGTTGTTTAGAGATTTACTTTTCTTCTGACTGTACAAACTTTGAATTATTTTAATACATGTACGGTACATCTTTTATTATTTTTTTTATTATAACCAACTAATGCACATTTATCTCATGGACAGACAGAGAGACAGATTTACAGATAGATAGATAGGTGATGGGTGGGTAGGTGGGTGGGTGCGTAGGTAGGTAGACGGATTAAACAAAAGACTGTCATATTCTTTTATGAGATAATTGTGCATTAGTTGGTTACAATAAAAATAAAAAATGCCTAACATGAAATATGCCCAGATCATTTTCATTTTCTTAAGCAAATCCACAGTATCAGGTTCCCTGAAAAAAAGCTTCGGTTTTACGCTGTAATCAGTCGAACAGACGTGGCGATGTTCACCAAACTGTGTTCTGCGAAAAGCCAGAGTCCCATGAATAAGTCCTAATATTCCCGGAGAGGAGGAGATGTGGCGTCCGAGAAAGGAAGAAGAAGGCTACTTTACTGTCAGATAGATAAATTGACCAACACGTTACATCCTGCTTCGAAATAGTTAACATGTTTTCAGCTTGCTTTATCAAGAATCGTTTTAATATTCCAACACAGTCTTGGTCGTCCAAAGGTGATATTTTCGAAGTTTTTTTCGTTACACTTCTCGTGTTCTACCAGTCTGAGTTACAAGTCCAATCCATTTGACCTCCCGTTATGTAATTACACAACGTTTTCATGAAAATAGTTTCTCGTTACGTAGGTAATTGCTCAAGGCCAGATATTTTCTTCTTGAACCAATCTTCGCAGAAAGGAATCTCGAATTTCTTAGATGGGAAGATTGAAGTACTACCTCTTCACTGAACACGTCTTACACACGAATATCATTAAGGTGCAACGGCATTATGTTTACGGTTCACTGTAAGTGTAATGCTAAAATAAAACACATATGTTGTTGAAAGCCATTTTACATGAAGTTTTGAAAGCTTTAAATTGTGTTTGCTGAATGTACCAACGTATAAATATGTTATAACACTGATTTTTGCAACTTCAGTAATGGAATAAGGCAGAGAGTTGTCGATATTGGCGTTAGGATTCTTCTGAATACCACAGCAGAAATGATTTCTTTACCTTCTCTCTTTCAAACCTGGTTTGAGAACCTTAAGAAACAAACATTGTCGAGAAGCTTGTGGAATGTATGTAGATTTCTATAGGGCTTTTGAGACTGATCATGTAGAAATAACCGTAAACTAATACTTCGGAATATGAAATTCTTGTCGGCGGTAAGCATGTATCTCGCGTAACTTTGATATTCTTCTTAGGTTAGGTTGGTATATAAACTGAAATGGATAAAAATTATGATTTACGTATAGACTTATTTTGTTGAAATAAAGACTAGCAAAGGAAGCAGCTACGAACGCCGACATCGCAATCTGTTATAACAAAATCCCCAAAAGTGTAGTGCTACGCGAACTAGAAAAAACAAGTGTGGAAAAGTGGCAAAGTGTATGGAGCTGTTCTACCAAGGGCAACACTACCAAAGAATACTTCCCGATAGTTACCGAAAGACTGAACATGAATATCTCGACAAACCAACACCTTACAACCATGCTGACAGGTCACGGCAATATAAAGTCGTACCTACACCGTTTTAAATTAATAACTTCATCCTTATCCCCATGCGGCAAAAATGACCAAACAACAGACCACTTACTTTACGAATGTGAATTACTTACGAAGCAAAGAAAAGACTTAAGTATGGCCATTTCTAAATCAGGATACTGGCCAACCAGTAAAAACACTCTAAAAAGTAAGCATTATAAATCATTCAAAATATTCGTCAATTCAATCTCATTTGATAACCTAGGTTAATGATTGACACAATAGTAACCCAATAGAATGTAAAGTCAAATGTAAAGGGAATACACTGATCGCGCTGGTCACTGCATCCCCTACAA
>Ga0123352_10007302_pt1 | contig 17019 bp, 9 predicted proteins | sample TergutLab28metaG_FD_89700 | JGI IMG/M metagenome (GOLD analysis project Ga0123352, IMG submission 89700) | Labiotermes labralis P1 segment gut microbial communities from Petit-Saut dam, French Guiana - Lab288 P1 | ecosystem: Host-associated > Arthropoda: Insects > Digestive system > Gut ... | reverse complement strand
GGTCCTCCCTCCTGGGCATGGCAGGAGTGTAACCGACTTCTGAGGTTGGGACGCCCATGAGGCGCAGTTACGTTGTCCCGATGATGTGAGTGGTGATATAGGAGGATGTAGTGCCAGGAGGGCTCTTAAACCTAAATTCGACTAATCTACCCAGACCATGGTCACCGCGGGAATCCTCCCCTTCAGGGAAAACTCCATCGGTAGATCGGGAATCGAGCCCGGGACCTCATGATTAGTAGTCAGAGACTCTGACCACTAGACCACGAGGCTGGTCGATTTTTATAATAGTTTCGCCTGCCATTTTCGTCAACTTCATAAGCTTCCGTTCTTTTCGAGGACGGAAAAAGTAAGTCTTAAATCACCATGCCCAGTGTGAGTGTGTGAGAGAGAGTGTGTGTGCGTGTGTGTGAGTGTCAGTGTGTGCATGTGTGCGAAATTTCAACCCATGATCTGCTTGACTAATTTTCACGAACCTTCCCTATGAATATCGTGACACTAAAGTGCTTTCCAATTCCGTAAGTTGCAATCTGCTACAATCAGTGCTGCCGCAGTACGTACATCGCGCTACAGATACGGTGCTAATTAACCCATCACCAAACACCATTTATTCTCCCCACCACGAACGTGAAGTATTCCAGACATCGGCTCATTGACACAGCTAATAAAGTAGATGGGAAATCCTCGTACTGTGGATACTCTACAAACGCATATGGAATGAGAGAAAATTTCCTGCGCACACCTGAAAAAAGAGTACTAATGTGTGCTGTAAGTGGGCAAGTTCCATATATCAAAGAGTTTAGGTAGCATACATGGCCTCTGTCACAATTCCCTGAGGTGTTTTCTTCCAAAAATATTGTAACCGTCAGTATTGTATATAAACTGCGAATTCCACTTTAATATCCTACTTCCGACAGATGCAATGACAGTGACATTTCGCTCAACATCTACTTGTTCACCACAGCTATATTTCTACAACATATCAACCACATCGGACACGAAAAAAGAGTACATTCCTGAAAGTCGTAAAACTGGAGAGGACCACTAGGAAAAAATCTTACCGCAACACTTTGCTAAAATAAGGTTTTGTATTTACTGCACAGTTGTAACATAATTACTGTGTAATATATATATATATATATACAGGGTGTTTCAGGTGGAATAGTAAATATTTTAGGAGGTAGTAGTAGTAGTATGGACTATTCCGAGTAAATAAATTCATATGAACATGTGTCCAATTTTCAATGGGTGTGTAGATACAGCTGTTTAGATGTTACGCATAAAAAGCCTTACAAAAGGTATGAAGGAAAGACAAATGACGTATTGATTGCATTTAGAGGTTATGTAAATGATCTCAATAAATCGCAACGGTTTAAAGTAAGAGTTCAAAAATTCCATCGAATTCAACGCACCTTTCAACCCTCTTGGCAATAGTAAATGTAGCTCTCCTGAGGTCGTCTTGGCATTCTTGCTTATGAGGGCATCACTATTCACAATGCGAGCGACCAATTCGTCTCTTGCGTTTAATTTTCGTAGTAGACTTCGCTTTTCATCCATCCCCACAGACAAAAATCTTATCTGTAAGCGCCAACTTCAAACAGCTGTAATTTCACACCCTGTGAAAATTGGACACATGTTTATATGAACTCATTTACTCGGAATAGTCCATATTACCATCTCCTAAACTATTTACTATTCCTCCCGAAACACCCTGTATATGCTATGTGGCACAGACAAAACACTACATGAACCACAATGTTCTTAGATACCTGAACTTTATAGAAATATTTCACCATAAAATATTTTCTAATTTCTGTAGACGCGTGATATTTAAGTCCCCCAAAGAAATTTTGAAAGCCACAACATGTAAAATATCCCTCTAAACACTTGCAGATCAGAAGTAATTTACCTCGCGCACAATGATGAAAAATGTTTCGGGCCTAAAGGACCGTCACTAGGTATTGGTAGCTATAAACTTAACGCCACATTCAAACAACAGTTTTAAAGTACAACATGGATTTCCATTAGCAGCATTTCATGCAGGTACATAGCTTAATTTAAAATGTTGTCTATGCATTCTCAGAACAGAACTTAAGTGATTTAACGGTTTCCAAAATTCATTTCTTGTGATATCCAACTCCGCGGTAGCACAGTGGTTAAGGAGTTGTGCTACAAATCGGAAGGTCGCTGGGTCGATTCCAGATGGTGTCATTAGAATTTTTCATTGACATAAGCCTTCCGATCGCACTATGGCCCTGGAGTCGACTCAGCCTGTAACAGAAATGAGTACCAGGAGTATTTCTTGGAGGGTAAAAAGCGGCCGGTGCTTAAGGCTGACAACCTTACCTCCATTCTGGGCCATTGTCACGTAATCTGGGAACCTTAACTTCCTGGAAACCTCTGGGCAACTCGGGTCTGTAATGGGACTGATATCCAAGCTGTCAGGAAGTACTTGTGCTTGGAAAGTGTGTTTTAACAACTGCATTTTGTCAGAGACGATATAAAACTTATTTAAACGTTATAACCAAGGTCCATGGACAATTAATATTTCTTCTCTGCCCAGGAGAGAACAGGCTTCCTCAGGACGCTGTGTCCTTTACTCCGAGCAGAAGAAACCCTTCATCAGAAATGAACACTTGATACATCAGCTCTAAACAAAGTTCCACAACATAAAATTTGGCAGTCACTAAGCAAATTGGCTGTTAAAATAAAGAGCAAATATTCTGAAGAATTTTGTTCGGGGCTTGCCTGGGTGAAAACTGGGTCCTAACACTTTCTGTCCTGACGAAGGGATTTCCTACTTCTTATATGCTTATAGCAAAACCAACTAGATGCACTAATTTCACAAATTTATTCTTGGAATAAAACTCTACATGTTTCGGACAGTTCCTCTGTCCATCATAGGAGTTTTTCACTGTACACACAGCAACAGTTTATGTCATATAGTTTTGCTGACAGCTTGCGAGCAGCAAGCTGTCAGCAAACCTGTTTTATTATAAGAATATATCACGATGCACGGTCATCTGAACGTCAAAGTATTTCCTAGTGTTCATCCATTCCTCCAAGGCAAGTAACGGGATAAATCCTCACATTACGCAGGGATCATTTCCTTCCTCATCTCACGGAATTCGTTACCAAAGGGCTTTCCTGGTTTTTCTCTGTTCTTCCAGGCAAAAATATTCATATAATTATGTAAAACATAAACAAAATATGAGCTACTTAAAGCATAGGTAAATATGTGATGAACGAATTAATAAGTAATTTGAAACTGCCCCAAAACGGTGCGTTTGAACGGCAAGCTGCGGATTTAAAAAAGAGAAACATTTGCCGAAACATGACGCCGCTTGTGTTTACAAAATCAAAACGCTTCCATCAATGCCGGAAGCCGTGGAGCTATAAAAAAAGGGGTAGTCTTATAAATAAACAAATATTATACCGCTTGAAACAATAGCAATGTACACAACTGATCTAACAAGAGCAAAATTAGAAAGCAGGTCGTCAGTGTAGGGCCGATAAACAGTTTCTAGTTTCATAACAATCTAGATAAAGTGGTCCTTATGACACGCATATTCTTCACCGCTCATATATTTATAAAACAGAATATTAATTGCAAATAAAATCAATTTTAGAAAAAGTAAGAAAAATAAATCTCAGTGATTTGAATTACAAAATTCTTTGTTCCGTAAGAACATAAATAAATCTAAATCACACTCTCTGACGTGTTTTTGCCATAACACATCAACTTTCTACCCCATTGTTTATGGTGACGCTGCTTCAATCCATCACTCCCTAAAACTATTACAAGGAGTTCCGTAAATAACTACTGTACAAATAGTATCCTGTATTTACAGAAAGTTTGTGTTCGTTCGACGCCTTGTTGCACAACACTGCGGAAGAACACAGGGATTCGTTCGCAGAACAAACAATCTGCACCGAAGGCACGCGCAAATAAAAAAGCGAGGTTAAACCGCGACATTCTGTATCAAATAAATGTCACTTTCAAAATGTCTCCGGGAACTAACAGACGAATATATTTCATCGAGCCAGTACATAGTAAATACATATACAAGGGGATTTATGTATTTACATTAAAAACAACCGCTGTGAATCGCAGAATTGGAGCACCACAGAAGTACAGATATATGGGAAATATTCAAAATTGATGAACAGCGCAAATGTGCGGGAATATAAGCAAAACTGAAATACGGAGAAACAGACAAAAGAAGTAATCGCAGTCGTAAAAATCGGCATTCACCTATTCTGGACCAACCTAAAATCGTGAGCACCAAACACCTGTTTCGCAATCGGAAACATTTGTCAAAAATTCTTAAGTTGTGTGTCCCATGTTTGTTTGATTTAGTTAAAAAACAAATTCTCTGATGTTACTGCGCTGCTTTCTCTGCAATTACCGCCAAGGACAACAAAGCATGTCCTACACAGACTGTCCTAACTCGAACGTGCATGCTTCTTAGATCTAGAGAGCGCGCAGTAAAAGAAATGAGTTGTTTATTTAGTTGTGGGGGTATGGAGAGTGGGGCACTTTGTAAGCTAAACGCTCAGACTCCTTTCTCGTATACAGATTTCATACGGACAATTCTAGGCACCAAAGACTTTCTGCTCATGTAACTGGATTACAGCATTAAATATGCAGAAAAAAGGATTATCTTTAAACACAATGCATCCTATTTGACAATACAAAAGTAAAAATTCTATTGAGAGAGTAAATAACGAGTATTCAGAGACTTATTCACATAGAATATTATTTCGTTCGAATAAAAGATCAAAAAATAAGTTGCTCCTCTCTTCTGAACCACTTAAAAGTTTTACAGAAAAGAAGACGCCAAAAAGGGCTGAAATGATCTCAGCCTGCTGCATCAAAGTAACTCAACTTTGAAAATTCAGTATGGCAGAACAATCGGATAAGAAGCTGTGTCGATCCTTCACAAATATGAAAACCAGAAGGCGTACAGAACGTCACGCGTGATAGCATCAGTATTCTAGACCACATTACAAGCACTTTATCCCATTATGTACATGGCTACTAATCAACTAGTACTTTCAAACTTTTGTGGGCCGAGTAGCTCAGTCGGTATAGCGACTGAACTACGGGCTGGACGGTCCGGGATCGAATACCTGTTAGGACGAGATGTTCCGCCCTCCCAGACCGGCCCTGGGACCCACCCAGCCTCCTGTAAAATGAGTACCGGGTCTTTCCCGGGGGTAAAGTGCGGCCGGGGCGTTCTGCTGACCATTCACTCCCTTCTAGTGCCGCGGTCATGGAAGAGTAGAGCTATACCTCTACCCACCCTCTGGGCCACAGCGGGCCTGTAACGGGATCACTTTACCTTTTTTTTTCAAACTTTTAAGCATTAATAACGATTAATTTCCATGCCTGATATTAACTGACCGGATATTAAACAACAAGTTTACATTAAGAAAACAGGTTTGTGGATTGTGAAACCGTGAAGTCTGGTAGATATATCCTTAAGTTTCGGAGTCACGTACTGTTTCAAACTTCGGGGTTTAAGACACATCTACTTTGAAGACGGAAACGTGGTTCCACATCCCACAGTGTAGTAATCTTAATAGTCACTGACCTCAGATTCAACAGGACGCATTTGAATGAGTGGAAATTCTACCGACGTTGCGGAGAAACACGAATTCGACTCACCGCTTGAGATCTGCAATTCTCTCTGTGATTTGTGGTGGGATCTTGTTTCGTGTAGGCATATTTTCGGCCCGTATCCTCACACACACACGGTACTGTTTTCTTCCGAAAACTTACCACTTCATTGTACACAGATATCCTCCCAGTCGACACTGATTAGGTAATGCAGCTGAAAACTCATATTTAAATAAACTCACAAGACACAAAGTCATAGAAATATCTGATGGCACACATTTCACACACACAAAGGAAAAACTGCATTGGCAGAACAGCAAAAGCTGAGACTGTCCATTCCATGAAGATAAGTAACTGCACTGAGATTTGCCTTCAAGGTCATTATCGCCACAACCTCAAACGTGTTTAACTTACGTGTGAATATTAAGGCTACTCTTTCGTGGTACGTGCAACAGTGTAGCTTGGAAGAGGAAGGCATCAAGAGTCTCCCAATTCACATGACGCCACGAACCACGACATGGCCATCTCGTAGTCAGCTCTGTGACAATCTTTGACTTATGTTTGAATGTGCAGCACGCAGTATCTGTCTACTTGAGCGCTGCAAATTGTGACAGTAACCAACGACATAACAGAAAATGAACTATTTGACGTATCGCGTTGTGCAGATTGTCTGATGACACGTACAGACATATTAGCATAAACATGATATGAGCGCGAGCAGCAACACACAAAACACATGCGCAGACACATCACTAATTCGCATTTAGTACGATCTTTCTCATACGAACAATACCAGCAGGCTGCTTAAGATATATTTGTAAGAAAGTGACACAGAGTCTGTCTCGTGAATTTTAAATGTGGGTGAAATTTAATAAGCTTAACGGATACTATACTGTAATACTTCAAGTTACAGTCTGCTTCTCTTCGCGTTGGAAACCCCAAGCATTATCCAAACGTTGGCTTGTATCATACCTTTTTTCTTTAACGCAATTTTTGCTATGGAATCAGCCGCCAAATAAGGCGGGAGTAATGTAGCCGCTACAGTGACCACGCTAGTGGCTGGAGAGTACGTGTTTAGAATCATAGCAAAGGATTTTTGTCGTCTCCAAAACCATAAGATCGCCTGTGGAGCTCAAATGGCCTCCTATTCAACGAGTACCAGGTTCTAGCCCATGCCGTCATTACAAGTACTCCGCCCACTTTAACTCTTACTCATTTATCAAATTAAACGTGTAGGATAATCCCAAAAACTTTACACTAAACTGGTATAATTTATAGTAATAAATGTTTCGTATTATATTTGTTTTCTTCCTTTTATTAAAAAAATTATTTTCAACCAATCGGGAATGACAACACACAATTGCTATTAAACAATGGGGTCAGTAAACAGTAACATGAAATTTTTCTCGCTACTGATTACTGGGTGATAAAAATATCCCACATTTTCTGCACATACACTGGGAACGAAAGTGCACCTTCATCATACATTAATGTCTATTTTTAAACAGCGTTTAGCTAGTAATAAGCGGTCTGTAACAATATGACGTCACAACATTCATTTGGCTCTACGGAAATTACTCTTTCGATATTTCAGATTTCTCGATTCACAAAACCACTTCCGCTATTCAGAGATCTGAAAAATTGTCAGTTTTACAAAACATGAAAATGATTGTGCGTTCTGTAATAACGTTAAGTGCATTAGAGTCCTAAATGTCAAGTAAAAATTCACAAGTAATTAAGAGTACGTGAAAAGGAGACATCAGTTGTGAAACCTACGCATAAATGTTAGTATAATATTAAAAGTGATGTTAAGGACATGGGGCGACGTCACATCGCAGAAGAAAGCATTGTTTACAGTCACCGCAGTAAGAACACGTCCCTTGATAAAGAACACTCCCCCTGTTCAACTCGAACGGCACACTCCCACTAATGCGAATGAATAAAGGATGGGTCTACCACGAGCGCACAGCTATTTGGAGCGACGTTATTACATACCACGTAATCAAATAAGCGTGCGTATTGAGACAATAATTGTTGGTTCATTAATAGACACGAGTTAGTGTTTAAACATCCGGTTCAATGGTAGCTAATAAACTTTCGTCTAACCAGCTGGGGATTAGATGTCGTGTGAATGCTATAAAACGGTATCACCTATTAGACTGAGTGTAAGAAGTTCCTTTTACGTCAGTCCTTTGTTTTGCTGCAGCACGCGATGTTACTGAGTTTGTTCTATGAAGTGTTTAGACGACGTGTGAAAGAGGTTATTAGCCAAGGTAATAAATAGGTGCTGAAAGAAATTCAGCGTGTCTGGTAGCGATTAGCACGCGCGCACAGTTCACGCTGTTGTGTGTGATATTCGTAGCGCGATGAGGGTACTGAGTTCTGCCGACAGCCGGCGCTGCATTCGCACTGGCCTTGTAACAGTTACAGCTACTTGTCGACAGCTGATATGCATTACCTGAAAGGTTGTCGGTGATTGAGTACGGAATAAACAAACCGTACAAAATGTTTAAGCTCACATATTTTTTAAATAATATGTAAAATTTCATTTTCTACCTTACAGAAAACGTTCTCTACCTCCTTCACGTACATGAGGCGCTAAATGCTGGACTAATAGTAAATAATAATAAAACCAAATATTTATATTTTACCAGGAAAATATTCCGGCTTACTTATTTAAATACAGGAGAAGAACAGTTTGAACAAGTAAAGTAATTTAAATATGTGGGAGCAATGGTGAAAACTGACAACTCCATTGAGGAGGAAATTAAAGAAAGAATAGCAGCAGGAAATAGGGCATACCATGTTCATAAAAACTATTCACATCAAAATTAATATCTCGAAACATCAAACAACAACTTCATAACACGTTAATTCGTCCAACAGTAACTTGCGCTTCTGAAACATAGGGTACTGAAAGAAAAATGTTATAAATAAACTGATGATTTTCGAAAGAAGGATCATGAGGAAAATATTTGGTCCTACAAGAACAGCTGATGGTTACTGGAGGATTAAAAGTAATCAAGAAATAAATGATATATTAAAAGGACGAAGTAAAATTGGGTTTATTAAAAAACAAAGATTAAACTTGTTAGGCCATGTTGAAAGCAAGGCTGAGGATAATACTGTGCAGAAGATTAAGAGATGGAAACCAATGTCTAAAAGACCAATTGGAAGACCTAAAACACGTTGGGAAGATGACGTTTTGGAAGATATAAAGAGCATAAACATAAGCAATTGGAAGGAAGTAGCACAGAACAGAGATAGTTGGAAGAAAGTGATTGAGCGAGCCGGAACCTTATATAGGTTGTAGCGCTTTATAAGAAGAAGAAGAAGAACAACAACAACAACAACAAGGAGAAGAACAAGAAGGAGAAGAGGAAGAAGATCTCCTTCACCTACATATATGTGTTTAGGCACGTTCGCAAAATTGCGAAAAACGGATGTTAGCCTTGCCATATTGGTCTATCCGTCCGTCCGTTCGTCCGCATGGAACAACTCGGCTCCCTGCGGACGGATTTTCATTAAACTCGATATTTTAGTATTTGTCGAATATCTGTTGAGAAAATTCAAGTTCAATTAAAATCTGATAAAAATAAAGCGTATTTTACGTCTCTTATCGCACCTCGTTCATTTCTTCTTAGACAAAGAACGGTGTCAGATAAAATTGTACATAAAATCAGAACACGCATTTTGCGCTCAATAACTGGTTTTCTAAAATCGTACCGTTTATGAGCTAATGTGGAAAAAATACTGTGTGTAAGAGCAGGCCACAGACAACAACGCAGCACATGGGCATTTTATGCTGAATATCTAAAGATACAGCACACACTCAGAATATGTAATACTTCTTGTTTTTCTACTGCAAAAATGGTTACACGGAAGCGCCTCAAAGTTACACTGTACGTACATTGCCTGTCTTGTTGATTATGTTTAGGGAAATAATTATCGCGTATGCTGAAAATTATATGAAACCACAAGCGCACTGTGTGGTCTGGATACAGAGTTTCACCCTAAAAGGAGGGGGTGGGGGGAACTGGTCTTCAGAAATCACCATTTTCTTTTTGGAACACCTCTTCACAATTTCTGAACCAGTCGACCGATTTCCACAAATTTTGGCATGAATATTACGTCATTTATAAACGCCCTGATGACGAATTTTTTCTTTTCCAATAATTAGCTGCAACAACATGTAAAGTATATGTTTTTGGGGGGGGGGGTGAATCGGAGTTAGTGCCACTTACATTAGTGTCCTCCAATTATGTGATGGTGATACACACTGAAAGAATAGGCAACATTCTGTAAGGTAATATTGTGTAGTGCGTGAAGTAATAAGACAGAGGGAGCAAAAGTTTCTTTAACTTTTAGTATGATGGCGATAACCGACAAATAAATGGGGATGAGACAGTGAAATTTGGTGCAGACAGGACAGAGAGGACTCTCTCAACCTGTGCACGGGACGGCCACCTACAGGTGTAATGATACCAGATTCTGTATAATACAATTTTGACTTCCTGGTGATGAGCACATAGTGCTCGAAACATGTAGAGGCATGAAATAAACATATTGTGAAACAAAAATTTTGTGCATCAATTTGGTTAATTACTAAGATAAATATAGAGTTTTATTCCAAAAATACATTTGAGAAATTAGTGCATCTAGTTGGTTTTATTATAAGATTTTAGAAATACAATTGTACGCAGCACGACGCGAAGAATCATAATACAAAACAATTACACCCCAGTTCAACAGCATTTTTCCTGTTAATCGCTGTAAAATTCAATTCAATTTAAACTCCATACTGTTCGAGCCGGCAGTTTACATTCAACAGGCAGCTATTCCGGGTAAACAGACCCCTTTATATTTCATTTCCATGATTTCTTATGTAGGAGACGACCGATCTGAAAGAACTCAAGTGAGCTAATCTCTACATTTGTTCTGGTCGAATTAATTCGAACTGGGATCCTGGCTCGTACCGGTTCACCAAATAGGTAATGTTCAGAATAAATCAGCAGAGGAGTAGGGATTTGGTGATGTAATTCGAGAAACCGTTCGAGCAGACTTTATTTTCACATGAGTGAATGTGATAGGATATAAAAATATACTTTTTTCTCCTTCAAACCGAAAATATCTTTGATTTTATTCTTCGTTTCGGTAGAATTTGAATATACGAGTACATCCTTTCTGCATAATGCTATCTGCAATCAGTTTTAACCAGATCGTTAAACGGAGGTTCAGATACAGTTCAACGATTCTTTTGCAAACATTGGCTACAGACTGAATTCCTGAAATACAGGGTTATTCAAAATGATTGTCGGGGTACAATTGTCCAGCGGCAATTCAGCACCAAATTTGGGAAACAACCACCATCTGACAATTCCATTCGAGGATGTTATGTACTGTTTCAAGAGACAGGGTGCGTTTTTATCTCGGAACTGAAGGTATGAATCAGAACCGCCATTGAAACCATCACCGCTGACATGCGGAACGAACGCGATTATCGTGTTGATGTTTGTAGAATCACAAAGAGTGCATATATAGAGCACCTGTAAGGTATGTAACAAAACCTTGAAGTGTTGTTCTATTAATAAAAAAGTACTTATATTCCTATCTCAAGTGTATTGTGTATGACAAGTTGTTATAACTCCGACAATCATTTTGAATAACCCTGTATATTTCTAATTTTAACTAAAATGTTACAAATATTTACCATGTTCCACACTCGCGCATTAAATTTAATATATAACAAACCAACGAATGTACTTTGGTAAAATGTATTTATTACACATTAATAATCGCCAACATGTTTCTGTTGTACTCGTGACCATCATGAGGGTGTTTTAAAAATGGTAACAAAATATACAATAGACTGTTGATCTGCACAGGTGAAAACACATGGTGTTATGTTTAATAGCTTAGGCACTCTCTGTTGTAATAGAGCGTTGAGTTTTGTATTGTTAAAACATATAATATTCAAATTGTTCTTCAAACAGTTAAAACAGGATGTGTTTATGATGATGAATGCAGTTTCTATGCACCCTGCTGAATGGAAAGTTGAATGAAGCCAGCCCTCCTACAACATAGACATATATCCATTCTACAGGGTACATACAAACTGCATTAAACAAAACATCACTCTGCTTTACCTGTTTTAAGAACAATATTAATTTGATCTGTTTTTAACAATATAAAAACCAACACTGTATTACAGCGGGCAGTACCTAAGATATTAATCATAACATCAAGTGTTTTCACCTATGCCGATCAACAGTTTATTGTCTACTTTAGTAGTATTCATTGAGAAACCCTGATGATGGTCGCGAATACGACCGAAACATGTTGGTGATTTGCAATATGTAATAAAATACATTTTAGCAAAGTACATTCGCTGGTTTACTATTTTTTTATGTTTCAAATATATTCATTGTTATATATAATTAAGAGCAGTTTGTTAGAGTTTGATGTTCAAGTGACCGTTCATCGTAATAAATTCTTACAATAAAACCAACTAGATACACTAATTTCTCAAATTTATTTTGGGAATAAAACACTACATGTTAAGGACAATTCCTCTGTCCATCATCAGGAGTTTTTCGCTGTACACACAGCAAACCTATATGACATATAACATTGCTATGTGTACAGCGAAATACTCCTGATGATGGACAGAGGAACTGTCCGAAATGTGTAGAGTTTTATTCCGAAAATAAATTTGAGAAATTAGTGCATCTAGTTTGTTTTATTATAAGAAGAATGTGTTAGAACTGAAGGTCTGTAGCGTGATAATATTTAGCAAAACATCTGACATTGGCACGTATTTTGATTCAGTCAACAATTTAATTGTTGTTCAGTGTCTTTCGTTAAAAGGTCAATAATATTTAGGCACGTTTGCAAACTTGCGAAAAGCGACCATTAGCTTCGTCATTTCTCTTCGTCCACTCAGAACTAGGTGGAGTCCCGTCGAGTGCTGTGTGTAATATCGAAACCTCAATAATGAGCGGCCTAGACAAATAGAGTTATTTCGCCACAGAAAAAAAATTGCACAAATTAAATTCCTAGTCCACAGTAAACACAATGGATCCTCATTACAAAGACAAATCAGTCACTGCGGTTTGTGGAAACAGCGATTTTTTTGCTTGCACTGTGACATACAATACAAATACCGGCTGTGTAAACAGACTGCAATGCTCTGAATGATGCTGGCGCTGGTGACACTTATGCATAACTACTGTGAAGTGAAGGTTACATGAATTTTGGTACATAGAATGAGAGAAGTGGAAGAAAAATATTTGTATAATTCGAGAAATCTAACAATTAAACTATATTTTAATATATGGTAACCTCTTAAAGCCTACCGGTTTATTTACGTACCACAGGGATTATTAAAAAATTCTACATTCTGATTAAATTGCATTTGTCTCTTTCGTATGGATCTCAGTAACAAATAGTAACTTCTGTCTTTTACATAATTAGCAGGTTGGTGTTTACTGCGCGGTAAGCACTGAGTCTTTATGCAAACCAGATACGTTCCGTCCTTCAGTGGTTAACTAGTTCTTTAGGGTCACCTAATTTTTGGGCGAATTCAGTTTTAAGATAGTTGTTTTGATGAATTGGTTTGAATATATGAAACACAAAGCGTGATGCCGCATCAGCAGTAAAATGTCACTAAATAGAGCCTCCTTACTTGTTCAAAAATGACATCTCCCTAGTGTTCTCCCAGGCAAGCAGTACGTTCCTGTAATTGTGATCAGAAAATAACCGTACCGGCACAAAGACTCACAAATTTCCCCCTAAATTGCAGTACGTTAGTTACGGTTCAGTTCTGAATACAAACACGTTTTAGGACAAAGGATCACTCCAAGGACGAAATTAGTACTATTGATAAATGTCTACCGCGAAGTTACAGTTAATTGCTGATCACAATTACAGGGTCGTGTTGCATGCCAAGTAAACTGCATAGGTGATATGATTTTTAAACAAGACAGGTAATATACTGTAACGTAATATTGAGGAGCGTTTGTTCAACCATTGTAGAAGTAGAAAGGCGATAAGGATTACATATTGCGAGTGTGTGTCTCTAGCCTTATGTACCCAGCACGCACTGCGCATGCGCTATATTGTCATCTGTGACCTGACACGCTCTACAATATTTTTTTACATTATCTCATAAAAGGCACGATTTTAGAAATAAAATTTACTGAACACAAAATGTGTGTCTGATTTTTCCTCCAAATTTGTCTGAAAAATTTCTAATTCTAAAAAGAACTGAGCGAGATATGAACAAAACTGCAAATTGGTCTACACGTAAAGTACTCTTTATTCTTTTCAGATTTTAATGAATCTTGAATTTTCTCGACAGACTTTAAAAAAATGCGATCGGAAGGATTTTATGTCACTGACACCAGCTGGGATCGAACCAGCGACCTTCCGATTTGTAGCACAGCACCTTAAACACTGTGCCGCCGCAGTCCCCAAGAAATGCCAGTAACTGAGGCAATTCAATTAATATCGGACAAAATAATTACCTTTTTAGGAAGAAGAGTGATAAAAATTTGACTATTAGACTCAAGAAGGCAGAGTAGCTATTTGCTTGTTCAGTAATGGCCAAGATATTTGTGTATAGTTTCTTGTCTCCTTAATGCTGTCCTGTCTACTGCAATGGGCTAATAGTCCTTTCCGGTGATCTAGTAAAGGGAGGAAAATTTCTGGGTATGTAACATTCAGTATTGTTCTTAGGTATGTAATAGAATAAGACTTGAGCTTTGCAATTATGCCAGTTCGTTATAAAGGATTAACTGACTAATCAACTTACTGAACTCTATGAAGCAGAGCCCTAATGGAGAAATTAAAATTTCTTCAACTAATGTGGATAAAGTCCGTGTTTTATGGAACTCGACAGTTCATCACCGCAATAAAATGTCCAGCAACTTTGAAACAAAATTTGTAGGTAGCAAATAACAAAACACAATCGTTTCTGCATTCCCATAGGCACCATAAAAAATGTAGTCTATATCCCTGCAGGATTTGCATGTGTCAAGCAGATTAACCTCACTAATCTACTAAGTAGTTGTACCTACCATTACTACACCCTGTAGAATTTAAATTAAAATGTTGTTTAATTTAACTTAACTGTAAACTAGATTAACACAGACGACACTACAGCTGGCGCTAATGGTAGCACTAGAACACTTGCACTCCTCTTTAAGGCTTGTGGTAATTTCAGTGACCTTTTATTGTATCTCTACGACATGCAGTTCATAAAGATCACGTATGTTGACATACCACTTGATCCTATCCGGAGCCAGATAAACTGAGTGCGATTTTTACCATCCTGTCGGTGTAATCCTCTTCGATATTATTCTCCCATCTATACCTAGGTCTTACAAATTTTCATTATGTATGATGGTTTGCAGAGTATGACAGGCGTGTAAGTTATGCTTAACGTTTTAAAGTCTAGCGTTTTCTTTACGTACCACCAGGTTTAACATTTAAAAATTCTACATGGTGCTCGCTTTGCATTGAGTGTTTTGTAAGGATCTCAGAACAGGCAGCGACCTTTGCTTTATACATCATAAACTGATTGGTTTATATAACCGCGGTGGAAAATGTTTACAGCGCGGTACGGTCTGATTCCTTACATAAAGCAGATTATGTTTCGTCTTTAAAAGGTTAAGTAGGAATGGCAGAGCCCACATTTTCTGAGAAATAGTATTGTCTGGTTTGGAGCACCTTGTAGTTCACACTCGTAGTCAATCAAATGTATTATTTTCGTGCAAGTGCTGCTGAATCTCCAGAAATTTTCGGCTTAGTGAGGTTAAGTATTTTTGAAGAATTTCCCTAAGAAATAAAACGCTGATATTAATTTTAACTGGATTTGTGACAGTACTATAGCAAGTTTTTAACATATTCTTCAATATCACGGCCAGCACGTAGTTCAGATTTGTCAGAAAATATGATTCATGCAATAAACATAACCTATTATTAGCTTATGCAGGATATGTTAGATAAGTGAGACGCATAAATCTAGCAGTCAGGTTAAGAAATCACAGTGGAAGATCTCACCTGAAGACGGCAGACAGAGAAGGAAAGAATGCAGCAAAGCGAAAGGAGTAAGGAGTGGGAGGAGGAAAGACAGAAGGTTTTTAGAGATATAAGTAGACATGAAATATGGGAGGTGCGGAAATAGAGACATAAGGAAGAGGGCACAAAAGCATGAAAGTGGGAAAAATTCAGAGAAGGAAATAGGCAGGAAAGCAGGAAAGTCGGAATAAGTCAGTAGTTATGAAAAGAAAGAAAAAAAACACAGTAAATAATATACACGAAAACCTAAGTCGAGTAAAATTTTATTTATTTCTCCGCAATAAATATAAGTCTCTAAACATAATATTTTAAACATTGAATTAAATCCCATCTGCCATTTGCTGGCATTATTAGGAGCTCACCATATTCTCCACGTTAGCTGGATAAGGACTGATTAAGATAAGAAGCGCTTTGTTCTGTAATAACACGCATGAAGGTACGCACCTGAGCCCGGCACCTGCTGCCGCAAAGTATTGCAAGTTCATGGTTTATAAAATAACACCAACTTATCCGTTATAATCATCTAAAGAATCGTGAATAACGACCAAGAGCACGCGTGTCACAAAACCATTTTTATTTACTAAGAAATTTACCCCCGCACACATTTAGCCACCTTTCAACAGGTACATACACAATTGGAGTAAACCCACCTGCAAGAAAGCCATCACTCTGACGTAACAGCATTCCCAGGCTGAACTTCGTAAACTTCAACGCGGTGTCACGTAGTTCCATCATGTGACAAGATTTCCCTGGGTGTTTATGTGCCAGACTTCAATACGGACGTGACTAAGTCCCTAGAGTTCAAAACCGTGCTAACGTCTATTCAATTAGCTTGTTTTATGCTTCGTACAGTGGGCCTCCCCCTTGTGATTGTTCTGACAAATTCTGGCTTACTCATCAAAACGTAAACAAGGAATGATGTGGCAGTCATCAAAAGATGAAGCAGGCGGTGTTTACCTGCATGCGGGCTCGGGTGTTACATTTCTGTTGGAATTAGATTCAGGTGCTTTAAAAGTGAGCATGTGGCAGGTACGTGCTTCAAAAGAAATGTAATAAATGTTCACAATAGCTTTAAATACGAAAAGTACCGGGTGAAACTTCCCGTGCCCTTTCAGACCGGCCCCGAGGACCGTTCAGCCTACTGTAGAATAGAGAGGCTACTGGGTCTCTTTACCGGGGGCAAAGCGGTCGGGCCTTTACTTACTTACTTACTTACTTACTTACTTACTCCATGGTGCAGAGCCCTTCTTGAGAAGCTAACTGGTTTGCAGCTAGTCAAGAAATTCCCCGCATTTCATGGAACCCGAAGGTTCATTACC
>Ga0123352_10007300_pt1 | contig 17020 bp, 7 predicted proteins | sample TergutLab28metaG_FD_89700 | JGI IMG/M metagenome (GOLD analysis project Ga0123352, IMG submission 89700) | Labiotermes labralis P1 segment gut microbial communities from Petit-Saut dam, French Guiana - Lab288 P1 | ecosystem: Host-associated > Arthropoda: Insects > Digestive system > Gut ... | reverse complement strand
TACAGGCCCGGTGTGGCCCAGAGGGTGGGTAGAGGTATAGCTCTACTCTTCCATGACCGCGGCACTAGAAGGGGGTGAGTGTTCAGCAGCACGCACCGGCCGCACTTTACCCCCGGGAAAGACCCAGTACCCATTTTACAGGAGGCTGGGTGGGCCCCAGGGCCGGTCTGGACGGGCGGAAAATCTCTTCCCCACCGGGATTCGATCCCATTTTGACAGGTACTAAGAAAAAAATGAAAGCTCCTGAAATTACCAGCAGGGAAGTCCTAATCAGGAGGGTACTGCTAATTTTTTTTATCTCGTGCATTCGCAGATGTCTGTACTGGTGCAAAGGAAAGACCGCAGTACGTAATTCGTCACAAAATTCCGCCTGCTTGGAGTGTGAGACGAGGTAAATTGGAATGGCATCTAGAAACCAGCCGTACAAACTTAGCAATTAAACCTCGTACTTTGTTCACAGACACGATGAAATAAGCTACGAGAGGCAGCTATAATGGCGTAGTATAATGTCTCTTCAGAATCTCTTTTCGCGTCGTACAAAGTTGCTTACAAAATGCACAGTGGGACAGGCTCCTCAGATTTGGAGAAAATTGAATTCTAATGGCATCAGTTCTCATGGTCCCTACAATGCTGGGATGTAGTGAATGTGAGACGGGTTTTAAGCATCCTGTTTGTCCGAGAACTGTCCTCCCGATCTGTAATATAGCAGGAGATTTAAACAGCCTTCTGGCTGAAAATACGAGACATTGCATGCAATTTACGTAGGTAAGGTGATGGACACACAACGCTGGTGAAAACTGTATCCTGAGCCACTTTTTCCCACAGAAATTCCACTTACATGTTTATTTTCGTGATCTAAAAATATAAAATTTATGACTGAATGAGGGATCCCTTCAGTATTCGGCTATAAGTGAGTATGCTCACTCTTACTCTCTGAAAATAGAACTTTCCACTGTGTCTCTTCCTGAAATTTGAATTGGAGTGCAAGACGAGTAAATAGAATTATATTAGAAAGTTATGAAAATTCCGATCCCCTTTATAATATCCTTTTTGTATGAAAGTGTATGAAATATCTTACAGGTAATGAAAAAGTGTGCAGTTCCAGACATGCTCATCGTTATCATTGACAGCCATTGACAGCTTAAAACGTATGCCAGGTATATTTTTATATCACATGTTTATATGTATGTACGTATATGTATGCATCATCAAATATACAAGGTCGGTGGTGACGATCCACAGCAGTAGTAGCAGCAGCAGCAGCAACAACAACACAGTTAGCACTTCAGGCCGTTCAGACGCACACAGATATAAATGCGCCGGATTCCACTCTCATTTATTTCAATGACATCAGTAGCTTTAAGCGTGAGGGGTCCTATAAATGTATGTTCAATGTTAGGGGTCATATTGTCACGTGACAGCTTTTGGTTAGAAAGGAGGACTTATCTGCGTAGTATAATACGATATTTTTTAAATACATGGAAGTTCACAACACGATACGAATGTTATTTCGTCGTATCGGAAGAAAGTGGTTATAGAATCTAGCTCTCCAAATTACGAACAATCCGGAAAGACAACTGCAATGAACGTCAGATTCTCCTCAAAACCTACGTGGATACCCATTAGGAGTAACAGAAGAATAAAAACTAACAAGATGCCTCTTATTATTTTATTGTACTTCTTACAGGCTATAGCCTGCAGCCCGGACACTACTCCCGCTTAACCGCACCTAACCTCCAACCTACAGCAAACCAAGAACGAAACGACCAACGTGGTGATCAACATTATAGTCGTTAGCTCCTGATGGTAGGCATAGTAGTGCCCGAAACATGCTGAGCCTGTAAGAAGTACATTAAAATAATAAGAGGCATCTTGTTAGTTTTTATTCTTCAGTTATCATAATGATGCACGGTCCAACAAACATCAAACCCATTAGGAGAATTTTAACTTTTTACATAATTTTACTCTTTGGGTGTTTTTTTTTGTCATTTAAACTCTAATATACTGATAAGTGTACAATTGAGATGGCAATGTGTGGCGCGTGTTTAATATAATTACAGTTTGTTTACATTTTTAATGCCAAATAGTCTGAAGATGACCTTCCGGTTGAAACATGGTACCATGTATAATTTGGCGATTTGATACTAAGTGTTAATGAAGTTGTGGAGACGGTTAACTAAGTTCTTCTTTAATCATTAGCTGTAATCGTAAAACGTGGCGTAAAATTTTGTTTTATTTTAGGAGTCATAGTGTCAGAAATTCTGAGAACCCCCTGCAGACAGTGTAATTCACCAGCATGTTGGTGCATGGAGGTAGTATGTGGTCGGAAATTGAAAAAAAGTAATGCGTAACTTGATACGAGATGTCAAGCGAGGGGAAGAGGTGAAGGATGACAAGGGGTGTGGATAACAGGTCTTTGGAGTGGTAAACCTTATCCAGTGGATCAAGGCTAAGGAGAGGAAGCTGCTATTAGTTGGCATACAGAAGCCGGTGTCGTTGTGCTTCCTTAGCCTAGTTCCTGTGGGCATTAATTGTTGGTACAATGGTTTTGAGGATCCGCGCATCGCTTCTGTAGCCTTCCTCGGGCCACATATTTAATTGTGACTGTTTTTATTTGTTTGTTTATAGTTTAATTATATATACTGGGGGTGTTTCAGACTATATAACGTCGTTTAATGTGGTTGTTAGTGAATAACAAATTGGAAGCGGGCGTGACCAAATTTGAGGCAGTGTTCCGGCATTTGGCTGGAAGGGCTGGGCGGAACATGTAGCACCTCATTCCGTATTTTTAAAACCCAGCAAAATACACTGATTAAAATAAAATAAAACATCACAAAAGACGCTTCGTATCAGGTGCTGCCTACTTCTACATGTTTCGGCATCAAGGTGCCGTCATCAGGGAGTTTATCCGTAGGTCCAACAAGTATTTCAGGTACTTTATGTTTTTTGTACCGTGCATTGTGATACAATTATGTAATATTAACAAACAAAAAACACAGTTTTTAAATAAATTTTTTAATTTAATTTTTCTTGTCTTCTACATGTTTCGAACATCGTATGTTCATCTTCAGGAAGACATTATTGTACATACAGCCTTATGTGGTATGTTTAGCGTGCTGAAATTACAATAAAATGCTATATGAAATAGCTGAGTATAAAATGTTAAGTTCTTAAAGTATCAATAAAAGCATAAAATATGGTACGTTTTGACCTGTATGAGACAGGATATTGCATTTTTTTAAATTTTAAATGTAACTTATAGAATGTTCATATTTTAAAAATTTTTATCACATATCAAAACTTGCCGTATTTTACGCTTTTATGGGTATTTTAAGTACTTAAAATTTTGTATTTATATAGCCTTTTATTGTAATTCCAGCATGGAAAAATACCATATAAGGCTGTATGTACAATGTAGTCTTCCTGAAGATGAGCACAAGACGTTCGAAAAATGTAGAAGACAAGAATAATTGAATTAAACCATTAATTTAAAAAGCGCATTTTGTTGTTTAACATTGCGTAATTATTTCAGGAACTATTCGCCCTCACTTCCATAATAAAATTTAAGAGTCTTGAAATGTTAACAATCCGCAGTACACACAACAATTGTGTGCACACATTGCTGCAGTAACAACACCACAGGGCGATGAGCCCTCCTCTGTTACATAATCACAGCAATGTATACTTCCGGGGCTGTCCACACAGACATCCATATCCATATATGATCCAAAGGAATATCGTCCGGCTGAATCGTGCGATGTATCCCATATCAAGGTATACAGCGAGTACGCTGTACACCCTGATACGGATGTTTGGCCACGTTGGAGGGAGGCAGCTGCACAAAAATGTGACCAGTACCGGAGGCTGTAGTTACAGTTTTGTGTACTTCGGATAATGGTTGTGGTTGACACCCGAAACATGTAGAGTGAACTTACAGAATAATAAATAGACTGCTTGGTGTTGCATCTCGTTGGACAATTCTTAATACTGAAATTCTTGTTGGACCTACAAACCTTTGTTTTTGATAAACTCCCTGATGATGGCAGCTTGATGGCGAAACATGTAGGAGTTGGCGGCACCCGACACGGAGTGTGTTTTGTGATCTATTTTGTTGTATTAAATTAGTGCATTAATGTTGTTTTTTTAATACGAAATATAAGAATATGCAACGTACGAATAACATACAAAAAATGTAATACCTCAGGTGGAATAGCCAGTTGCTGGTGTAGGATCTGGACCCAGGATTTCTGTAATGCGTGGCAAGTGTGATACTCGCTTTACAGCGACATTTAGTGGTGACTGTGTGTGTGTGTGTGTGTGTGTGTGAACTGCCGTCCACTGGCTCGGGGTTGAGTTCAGTGGTAGGCTGTTGTAAACGCAATATTGATCCTTCGAGTGCCGAAAAAGGCAAGGAATTTCTTGACTGGTTGGGTACGGCTTTAGCCTCTGAGGATAGATTCTTCGCCGTGAATCAGTATTGTGGCAGTGCGTGCAAGTACGATTGTTTGTAATGCATGTTTGACTGAGGTATTGTGCGCAAAACTGGTTTCGTTTATGTATGTTTTCACTTTCAGCGTGCCACTGCTGCATCCAAGCTACCTGCAGTTGAAACATTCTTAGGCGCATTCGCAAAATTGAGGAAAAGATCATTAGATTCATTATGTCTGCCTGTCTGTCTGTGTGTTCGTCCGCATGCAACAGCTCGGCTCCTGCTGACGGAATTTCATGGAATTTGGTATTTAAGTAGTTTTAAAAAAAAATCTGTCGACAGAATTCAAGTTTAATTAAAATCTGACAAGAATATCGGCGTACTTTGTATGAAGACGTGTGTGTTGCATTGTGATGTCTCAATGCATTCATTTTAGAATGAGAAATGTTCCAGGCAAAAGTTGCAGAGAATATGAAAGCGCGCATTTTATATTCAATAACTTATTTCCGAAAATCGTACCGTTTGTGAGATAATGTGGAACAATATGGTTAACCATATTTTATCGTTGAATATATGGTTGTACGTTTTTGTATGCTTATGTTTAATTTTGTAAATTATATATTTTTATTGTTATTTTTATGTATTATTGTTATTTATGCTGTGTTCTGTGTATTCCATTTCATTGTGTTGTTCTGTATATGACAATTTATTATATGATGTATTTGTTAACTGCAATTGGGTTGACACCCGGTGGGAGTAGTACAGTACACATTTACACAAAAACAATACACAGAACAACACAATGAAACGGAATACACAGAACATACATAACAATACAAATACACAATTTACAAAATTAAACAGAAGCTTGCAAAACATACAACCGTATATACAATGATAAAATATGGAACCAAAAGAATGTGATAAACGAAAAAACCTTATAAGCAGCAAACTTCTTGTGATCTATGTATCTTCAAATAATGTTAGACACCCTGTTACTAAGAATTTCACCACACTTAAGACCTTCACTATACTTGCATTTCCATGCTGACGAACTAAGGCTACAAACACACTCAGATTTTGAAGTACTTATTATTTTTCCATGGCAAAAATAGGTACTCGATCGCGCCTCTATGTTACGTTTATACGTACATTGTCTTATTGTGATTATTCTCCCTTAGTCAGTTTGTTGTTTTGCAGCAGGCTTGTATACACGGTGTGTGGTTTCTCTGCTGTTCTAGGCCTGTAAACCAATACAAATTGACTTGCTGCAAAAGTAATTTCTCTCTTTGGCTTGACAGACGTAGCTGCATGTAAATCTTGCCATACTGCACGGACCCTCGCCTCCTGAATTTGTAAGATACCAGTAGAAGCCTTCTGTTATGTAAGAGTCTTCGCTTCGACTGACTCACTAGTCAGGCTTGACATACGCCGTGTCCAACCTTGAAATTGGAACTTATTTTTAGATGGACTTGCAAGACATTGCGAAAAGCAGTTGTACCTTTGCAATGTCTATGCGTTGGTCTGCCGGTTTGTCTGTGTGTATGTGTATCCATATCGAACAGTCTTCTCCTACTGGAGACGAATTTGAGTGAAATTTTGTGTGGATTTTCACAAAAATATACCGACCCTATTCAAGTTTAGTTAAAATAAGAAAAAAACGAGACATAACACATATTAAAGACCAACATATACAATCTTCGTAGTTGCACCGTGCATGTTGATAGTATGGAGTCCTTTATTTGTCCAACTAATGCACACAAATTATTATAAAATTGTAAACTGTTAAAATCATTTAAAATTATAGTAGTTGCTCCAAAATGTTTGGGTTTTCATAAACCATCATCAGGGAGCTCTCAGCCTGTGCTTCGCTAAAGTTACAGTGTTGACTTCGGTTACATATCGTTATTTGAAGTTATCGGCATTGTGGCTGCCTATGCAGCAAATAACGATATGTAACCGAAGTCAGCACTGTAACTTTAGCGAAGCACAGGCTGAGAGCTCCCTGATGATGGTTTATGTAAACCGAAACATGTTGGAGCAACTACGAGTATTATAATTTTAAATGATTTGAACTGTTTAACAATTTTATAATAATTTGTATCCATTAGTTGGACAAGTAAAGGTATTAATACCAACATATGCACTTGAATTTTACTGATATATATATATATATATATATTGCATTATGGCATGTAGGGCCCACGTATCTGGTTTGGTACTTAAATCTTCGTGCGTAGTTTATGGAAAACAGAAAAAGAAAGAATTATGAAATAAACGACATTTTATGAAAAATAAATCAGAGATTATGCAGCGTGGCTTAAAGTGCAGTAAATTTCCTTGTTGCCAGTATATATAAAATGAATTTATATTGGTGTTTGTTTCATGCTTTCTCATGTGCGGACGTAGGTCGGTTAAAGGCTAAGCACTCAACGAGAACAATGTCAGTTGATATAACAGCCGAACATTTTTCTGTACAGCCCTGCCGACTGTATTCCGTTATTATTCGCATATTCGTTTCGGTTCTGTGCACAAATGCCCTATTGTTCCTACAGCGTTCGCATATTGACGTTCAAGTGCATTATTACACCTGATTTGCGTTGCTGGAAGGAGCTCTATAACTACAATTTATGGTAAATCTGATAAGACAATGCAGTGGGAATGCATATTCCCCACGATATGAATTCGATCTAACTGAATTTAAATAGATGGAACTGTACCATATGACAGTAAACAATGAATTTGTCTCCGTTTCGTTCAGGAAGGCATGTAGGGAGAGCAGGTGTGTACCCTCACTCATTCTAAACCTCGTAACTATATAGAGGTGAGTGGTCTGCTTCACTCCCCGGCCGCTTTACCCCCCAAGCAAAGAGGGCCGGTACCCATTGATAGGAGGCTGTATGGACCCCGAGATTCGGGCTGGATGTTGCTTTGTTGCATTGTTGCATTATAAGCCTGAGAAATTAATGTTGACATCAGAGCACCGGCAAAAATATTTTTGGTTTATTTAGGTTACGACCCTGCTAGTGGTACAGGTTGTGCAGCGCAGTGTAATAGTATAATTTATTAGTAATTAATTGGAAAGGGTGTGAAAGGAAGGGACAGTTTATTTTCGGGTGTGTTTGGAGAAATTGCAAGTCGCGACCAACTTCAATCAGGATGGCTGGTCTCCTGGCCGAATTTGAACCCCGGACCCCCTGAACACGGAGCACATATGCCCATGATTCAACGCGATGATCGGTCATGCCGAGAGGGCGAATTTGTGTAGGTGTATGCTATACAGAAGTGCGTATAAGTGACGTGTCAGATTTAATTTGTGGGACACTGAGCACCTTAGGATGTGAGTGTTATCGTGTATGCCTGTCCACATGGGAATTTATGACAAAGCATAGGCATTGAATATGAACGGAGACGGTTTAAATTCTGTTAGCCGGGGTTGTTGGTCACTGAAATATACAGACAGCCTGACTCTATAAATGTTACGTTTTAAAGTTTTTCCAAACTGTTCGTTGATGTCCAGCATTTGTGTTGTTGTGTATATCACGCCGTCATGTTCGTCAGAAAAGTGTTACATGGAAGGAAAAGAAGCGAAAACAACTGGCCTTTACTGTATGGATAAGAAACCAGCTAGATGTCACTTTTGTGTTATACTTTGTTTCTCCTTTACAAGTTGCTCAACATGTTTCGGGCAACCATGTGCCCATCTTCAGGAGCTGACGACTGCGTAGTGTTATCGCCACATGTTGGTATTGTGCCGTGGCTGCAGGAAGGCTGCCAGAACCGGTTAGCAGGTAGTGTTTCCACTGAATAGTTCGTAGCACTGCTACGAACTCCTCAATGGACACACTCCTTGTAAAGGAGAAATAAAGGATAACACAAAAGTGACATCTAGTTGGTTTCATATCCATACTGAATTACGATGCACGGTCAACCACACATCAGATTTACATGGCCTTTACTGTGTCTAACGTTACATGCTTGGATAAAAAAAAGATAAGATACGCACTACGTTTAGTAACTTTCCTGTAAGAAATATATGAGAACAAGGCGGTAAAGTAGCACAGCCGGATTTAGAAATGTCACTAGCTCTCATGAGCACAGCGACTTCTCAGCAGCGCAGCAACTGCTAATCCATCTGCCACGGTTATCAGGTGTGACTTTGTTATTACACACCTACTGTGCAGCGGACCATTTTGAGGGCGTGACGCAAGGTACTGAGTGGACTGCCTTGTGATGACACCCATGACGTGCCGAAGCATGTAGTAGACTAACTTTTGTCGTGTATATATTTTGGTGCATGTAAAGTTGATTTTATTTTCTAATTTATGTGTTGGGCGCCAGTGGAATGATAATCGAAAAGTTTTAATGTTGTCGAAAATACACAAGGAGCTTAGATTTAATATACAGCGCACTAATATTTCATTTTGTGAAGGCCAAAATGCAGATATCTCTGAGCGTCTGTTTCAGGTATAATGGAGGGCATGGATGCATTGCAGGTTGTTTGGCCAAAATGGCATACAGTTGAAAAACTCGCCTCCCAATGGTTACAGTCTTGAACTCTGAACTACTTTTGGATCGAATGAATAAAGTGAGGGCATTTTTATGAGAGGGTAGCGTGCTGCATCGGCCATGGATTTCTGCACATTTGTACCATGTCGATCAAAGTATCAGACTAAGATGTATCGTCTCGATCTGACTTCCGTTGCCAGAAAGTATTCACTTTCTTCGCACTCTTGGGAACTGATTTCTTAATGGAAACATCTCGGTATATGTAATACCCTTGTGTGAGTGACTGAGTCACAGCCGGTTTGCCATGGCTACCGGTTTCGATGGTTACGATAGAGCTTGTTGTGTGCTTGCATCATACCCCTATTTCTGTACTTATCACCATATGGCAGCACACACTTGGTTTGTGTGTTTCGTCAAAGATTGGTGCTTGGCATCTATGGTTACCGAGTTTCAGCGGAGTAGCGCGTGAATATTGCGGTGGCCCATGATAGAACGGGTACGTTACTGGATTATTAACAACACAGGTTATCAATTTCAGAATGATTGAAGCCATTAAAGCGTACCGACAGGCGATCATTTTCAATAGAGCCATACAAATAAGCAGGCTAAAGTGAATTAAAACCGTATGAATAATTAACTCTAATAGTGGCTCGCATATCAAGGGATCAACGGTTCCTTTCATGAGCCGGAAGGTTAATTGCAGTGTTAAGACGAGGTATAACTCAGTTCGGATTTCCAATTTACCCCAGTGTTACCGTACGTACCACCAAGTTTAATGTTAAGAAATTCTACATTCTACCAACAGAGAGTAGCTCTTTTTTTATAGTGTTCATACATTTCAGAAGAAGCGACGGTTATTTACGTGTACAGCATTTACCGACTGGTTTTATAATAGTGATGGAGTCTGTGTGCTGTGTAGTACGAACGGAATCTGTGTAATTCAGATTAATTTTCATCCTTGAAGTGTTATTGTCCAGGGCTATTTTATGGACTGTTCAGAAGTTCGTGGGGAATAACCACCTATTTATACCGGTATCCATTTCGAAGAATGAACATTAGTTAGTAACTTCATTTCCTGAGGCACTTGAAGCTAGTCTACCCTCGCATCCCTTTACATTGCGATGACGATGCTAGTAATGGAAAATATTAATTTATACGGAAATACAAAATCTGTAGCTGCTGTCACTTTGCATATTTTTTCAACCTCTCTGCTGTTTTAACCACAGCACTGAACTGTGTTTCATTTGTCCAAGAGGAAGACCTAAATTACGGTCCTTGCAGCAAAACAAGTTTCTTACGACCCTTCTCAGGGGTAGGATATTACGCTTCTCTGAATAAATTCTGTAATGGAATTGCATTTCAATGCTGTTGCATTGTACGTGTAGATAATTGGTTTTTGCTGTATAGTAAACGTTCTTGCCACATCCTTAACTAAACCTCTGTAAAACATAGTCTTAGGACATGGCGTGACCAAATTAAACTCAACGCGAGTTTTCGATATGTTCGATTTGTTTATGTATATTTTAGTCTTCCAGGTTATGACCTCGTGTCCTGTGGGAGGTGGTTACCAACATTTACATACGAACACGCTGTATCATCTACAGGCGTCTTTTTCGAAGAAGGGGTCTAAGTTATTCCCCCGAAACTATTGTAATACCAAATGACTATCGTGCATGGTGTTGTAACAGATATGGCCTTAATGTGAATCCTCCCTTTTGTTTACGTCAAAGCAGTTTCCGCACCTCTGCGTTAACTCTTTTATCCCTTTCGTACCTGCTTCTTCTTCACTTTTCTCTCCCCCTCCCGGTCCCCTCATTCCCGTTCTTAAAAAGTTGTGTAGATATAGCTTTGAGCCTTTTATATTAACACAAGATTTGGAAGTACGTAAGCCCTATGTGTGTCCCCGGAAAGGTAGACGATTTACACTGTGTGTCAGACACTGAAGTGACCATCAGCTGGCTTTGTATGTACGTCTCCTAATGTACTGCAGGTCCCAGCCCGTGGCTGAGTTCTCTGCTGAGACATATACCAGATGACATAGCCTACTTACCTCACACTGGCATCTGTTATTGTCAGAATGCAGTAATACAGGTATAAATTTAAGGTGTTCAACGGTGTACTTGTGTCAGAGACAGCGAGACAGCGAAATGGACGGTGCAGATGGTGCTGTAGTACTGCAGCAACTGCTCTGGTCTTTCTCACACTGTGATTATTTTCATATCTAACACAACTGGCATTCACTGTTTATTTCCTTACACTTACGTTGAATTAAACACGAACAACCAAAGAGAGAAATAATTAAATTTCGAAGGATGTTTGGCTTCCCCAGCTCTTGCCTTCGCCACTGTATTTCTGAAGCTGACATGGAACGAATTTTTGCAAAATGGTATTCTGTGTGAGTTGTGACAAACTTACATCAGTACCAGTGGCTGGATTTAACATATATCTATGTGTGTGTGTGTGTGTGTGTGTGTGTGTGTATACATATATATATATATGTTGTATGTGCCTTGTATCGTGTCCTGATTACTGTCTTTGTATTCTGGTAGGCTTAATGTTTATTGCTTTGATGTGACATTAATTCAGTTAAATAAATGTGAAATATATGCGTGTGTGTGTGTTAAGTGTAAATGGCGAATTAAAAATGCAGCAGTAATAATGGAGTCTTTAAACATTTTAAATACGTTCGTAACACACTCACAGTTGCATTGAGGGAAGAGACGTGGTTACCTCCGGTCGTAATTTATTGTATCGCACTGCTGTAGTTTGCCAAAATGTATACTGTGTTTACTGTATTCAGATTTGTACTGTTTTCTCTTCAGTGCGCCTAAATGAGCGTTGTTAAGCTGATCCCTCACTCATAGCGTAAAATATTGCGTGGTGTAATTTTTTATTATTGATGCAGACTACGTGGTGGAACACTGGAAAACAAACATGAACATTTAATATGCAGAGCGAAGCTTATCTGATAAGCTGCCCAAGAAAATTACAGTAACGGTACATTACAGATAAAACCTTCTGATGGAAGGGAATATTCACCGCGCAGCACATTTCGCCTGAGGTCCATCGTATCCGCCGCGAGTGCGGGAATCTTTCTTGTACAAGCCTAATCAATTGGTTTACGTGCTGTCTGGGAGCATTAAAATTAGAGGTGCTTTTATTGTTGGGTGCGTTCAGAAAACAGTTGCGAAAAGCGACAGCTAGCTTCATGTCCGCGCGCATGGTACAGACGTATTTTCATGAAATTTTTTCATCGAAGTTTGTACTGAAATTGTCGAGGCCAACAGACACTTTATATCTAAAGGCTACGTATGTTTATGACCTGTCGCCATGATTGGCGTTCATAATTTAGAGAGACTTCATCGTCTGTGACTTAAGCGCTAAGGCCGACAATGTAGTTTTTATAATGGAGACGGACTCTCTTCTCTGTCAGATACGAGCTGCCGCTGAAGACATTTGGGTATCGAACATCGAGTGACGTCGCTTAATCGACATCGATTGTAAATTTCACCGCTTACGATAACTAGCAGATGATCGATGATAAACCTGTTGCTAAGGTACTGAGAAATCTTACATCGTGTGTTAAAAAAGCCTCTTTTTCTGGCACGTATTAACGAAATTGGCATCACAGGATAATGACCGAGAGAACGAGTTGGAAATACTACGTGTTAGGACACTTACGAATTTGCTTTTTGCTTCGTTCTTGCCGTCTTCTTCAACATGCTGGTCATTGATGACCAGTCTAAACCTGTTTTATATTGAGAATTGTCATGCTTGGGGCAGTCCGACTTCCAGCACGACGCGTGTGAGTTACAAGTTTGATTTTCAATTGTGACCTGCAATGGTCACGGCGTTGCGTGCAATGAAACGTGAGCGTACAGACGTACATGTGGTGACCCAAGGAGACTGCCGATTGTATAAGGGATTAATCCTGAATCTGAGTTGGTCAGAAGAACTTGTGAGCCGTAAAATACGGTCACCGGAAGCAGTTCGACTAAAGCCAGTTTGCCGTCCATTCCCCTCGTAACACAAATCACAAACGCACCCATTCGTCTCGTCCCGCCTGGTCGTGTTTCCACAAGTGACAAAACTACGAAACCGACTTCGATGAAACACAAGTTTGGCTGGCTTACTTCAAATTTTGGACAGCTTTGATTTTATCTGTATTATGTTCATTTTAACTTTACTTTGCTTAAAAGTAGTTACTTGTAGGTTTGTTTTAGTAGCGTTGTCATCCCTGCAGAGCGCTTAGTAAAATGACACAAGTCTGTCCTCCATCTGTCCGTCCGTACGCATATAACACGTCGAAAACCACGAAACATATCTAAATGAAGCATAATACTGGGAAGTTCTGTTGAAATTTGCAGACACTTTATGTTCCAATCAAAACAAGGCAAAAATAAGGTTGCGAACACACAAAACAAAACAAAAACAAAGCGCTTAACAATAATTGTATGCGCCTTGATGGTCTGTTTTCTCCTTTTCTTGACAATCCGTATGTGCGGAGTTTCATGAAAATTCATTTTTATGCAATTTAATGAAAACCGACAACCGGCTTTTAGTGGCTGATGCAAGGTCAGCGGCATACGGAAGGACGTGGTCTCTACTATATATTTTTTTCTTATTTCTTAAAGGACGCCCAATAACGAACACTTCATGCGAAGGCGATTTGCATTTCCGCTCGCATCTGCGGCCTGCGTGTAAATAGGCATAGGCCAAAAATAAAATAAAATCCTACCTCGGTTACCAGTTATCTCCCCACCCCAACCCCCCTCGCAATCCGCATAACGTAATGCCTTGATTGCCTTTATACGACACTCTGAAGATGTTTGTTCTGTTGTATTTAATGTCGTACTGTGTCAGAAGGAACTCTGATGCTCCACCCTTCGCAGATTTGGCACACAGTTATCTGTCTTTCTACTCTAGTAAGGCTTCACATTCAAGCGCAATCGACTGTAAAAATGTCACTAAGCTACGGAGAAAACGTATGTACTGTGTTGTATAAAGAATAATCCAAAGACGCATTTGTGGTACTCGAATGTATAGGTGGTTTGCTTGAAATAATCGGTTTGTCGCTAAATATAAAACGGCATCGAAAGTTGGCATTCATGAATTGAAAATTTAAGAGGTAATAACAGGGCGAAGGCGACCGAGCTATTCCGCGTAGAACGCTTATCCCAGTTTGCTTTTACTTTGCTGCTCAACAAGTTTTTTTATGAAACTCGATGCACGTCCGTCATTATACGAATATAATTACTGTGTTTGCTTTTCATCCACTTTAAATACATTTTAAGTCCCTATCTGTGATTCATTCTTTTTTCTCCAAGTTCCGTGCTTCTGAGAGAAAGTTGTCGGATTAATAATTGTAGGTGTCAGTATTGTTTCGTGTTGTGTTCTTGTGTAATATTGGTTTAGGTCTGTAGCCTACTGAACTCGCGAAGTGTGCACCGTGACTCCGAGCATTCAGTTGTTGGCCTTTTTCTGCTGCTGACGTTATGTAACATCCATTAGAGAAGCTAAATGTCGAGGATGCCGTTGTTAGGTTGCGTCCGTGACAATGACCTAGGAATATTGAGAAACCCCAGAACAGATTTTATACAGGACAGCAAGTCCAGGGGTTTCAACACCGTCAACTCCATGCATATTTAAATCGCTAACAAATATAAATTCACAACCTGCAGTGGCAGTGCTAAAACAGGTCCTTCAAGTTGAGTAATTGACACTTACGGTTAGCAGGAGATCATTAAGTAAACTGTGTGGTAACAGCAATACACGGAAGCTTCATTTGTCACTTGTAAGAAGGCTGGTCTAAATGTAAACACGGATAAAAATAACTACTTGTGAAATGCCTCGTTAACAGAATGTAGGACTAAGTCAAGTCATAAAGATAACCAATACATTCTATGAAAAATGAGGCAAGGTTTCAGATATTTTTGTACGTAATTAACAAATCAAAATTTCATGCGCGTAGAAGTAAAGAGTGTGGGAATACCTGCTGCAAATCCGTCCAGAAATTTTTGTTTCCGTTTGTTATAAAAAGTGAAAAATGAAGAAAATGTACAAAACTTGGTCTCTGGCATTGAGGGAAAGTCGTAGGCTGAGCTGGGCATGTTCGAGAGTGCAGTGCTGACGATGATATCTGGGCCAAGCTGCATAATGACATTCCTGATGTATACTCCTCACCAAATGGCATTCGATTTATCAAATCATGACGTATGGGAGGGGCGGGACGTTTGGCACACATGGGGAGAGCAGAGAAATATATAAAGAGTCTTACTGGGGGAAATCTGAAGGAAAGAAACTGCTGAGAAGCCTTGGAATAGATTTGATGATAATATGAATGTCGATCTTAGAGAACTAGAATTGTGGGTGGTAGGGGGGGAGGACTGGTTTTACGTGGCTCAGGATAGGGAAGAGAGTGGTTGGCAGTTGTGAACACGGTAATGAACATTTGGGTTTTATAAAAGTGGGGAATTCCTTCACTGTGTGTGGAGCTGTTAGTTCCTGAAGAAGAGTTCTGTGGCATTGGATTAGTAATTCATTCCATCAGTCAGCCAGCATGGTAACTGGCATTGGGACGGCCATATTTATCAAATCCACAGGACAGGCGGTACTCGGCGAATCAGTAGGTGATGTATTAGTATATTACGTTAGCGTTTTGCTGTTATTCTGTTGCAGAAGTACGTAATATTTCAACAGCCATAGTTTACATTAAATATGAAGTATTTGGTAAAATAAAATAAAGGAAATTTGTGTGGTTTGTGCTCTTCCTTTCTTAAAGCAGTGGGTCAAGGTAAGTTGCTTGTATGGGAATGCGACATTTGAATACAAAGAGTCGTTCCTTCTCTTGCTGCGGTAGTCCCCACGCATTCGCATGTCAGCTAGTCACTTTGAGCGATGACAGGGTATTGTTTAGGCCTACTTATTTGCATGCAGAAAGAATTACAGTTGATTTGCTTGAAGTCGGGCTGTCTCTTATTGAACTTGTGTATCATTCTGACGCCGATGACTGTGACAAGTGTTGAGGGGTTCCGGTGGAGATATAAAGCAAATGTAAACAAGTACTGTTTGGGGGGGGGGGCGTAACAGCTTAAGGGGGGTGGAGGAATGAAATAGAACATGCCTGTGCCAAATCCAAAAGATGTAGTTGTACCGTGGGAAGAAAAATTACGTGCTTGCGAGTTTTTAAGCGTTCGCAGTGATGCAGTTGAACTGTGTGTTCTTCTGATATGTTGCGCCGCGTCATTGGTAATTGGTGTCCGAAGTTTCGGGGCGTTCAGAGTTTCCCGAAACGGCCACCAACATCCAGTGACGCGGCACCATATTCCAGAAAAACGGAGAGCTCAAATTATGTACATATCGAAATCGAACCAAGTTTTGAAACAGATATGCCACCTGAAGAACGCAAGCCGGTGGTCTTCTGAGGTATGGCATTTCATAGCCTACCATGGTTTCGGAGTAACCAATTGCCGCCATATTTCGGGTAGGTGAATGTGAGATGAAACTACGTATATGCAGGCATGTGTGTACTATGTATGTATATATTTATGCATGAATATATTGAAAAGTGTGTGTGTGTGTATATATATATATATATATATATATAAACAAGCGCGTCCAAGGTGTTCAACAGAGTACTTGGCCTGCATTAATTTATTAGAAGGTGTCCTACATGTATGATATTCGCAGGGGCGTTAGTTGGTTTTGTGCTGTGTGTTATGTAATTGCACAGGTCGACTATTGATCATATATTCTACATTCGCCAAATACTTGAGAAAAAATTGGAATACAATGAAGAAGTTCATCACCTCTTTATAGACTACAAGAAAGCTTGTGATTCAGTTAGGAGGGAGGTCTTATATAAGATTCTCAATTAGTTTGGTATCCCTAGGAAACTTCTAAGTTTAATAAAGATGAGTCTGACTGAAATATATAGCAGAGTCCGGGTAGGCAAGAGTATGTCTGACAGGTTCCCTATTAGGAATGGTTTGAAACAAGGAGACGCTCTGTCACCAATGCTTTTTAACTTTGCTTTAGAGTACGCCATTAGGAGGGTTCAGGTAAACCAGGATGGCTTGAAAC
>Ga0123352_10007299_pt1 | contig 17021 bp, 12 predicted proteins | sample TergutLab28metaG_FD_89700 | JGI IMG/M metagenome (GOLD analysis project Ga0123352, IMG submission 89700) | Labiotermes labralis P1 segment gut microbial communities from Petit-Saut dam, French Guiana - Lab288 P1 | ecosystem: Host-associated > Arthropoda: Insects > Digestive system > Gut ... | reverse complement strand
GGACGCTTGTGAGTGCGGTAATGAACCTTCAGGTTCCGTAAAATGCGGGGAATTTCTTGACTAGCTGCAAACCAGTTAGCTTCTCAAGAAGGACTCTGCACCATGGAGTAAGTAAGTAAGTAAGTAAGTAAGGGACTGTTGACATTACTCGAGGTTGGGAAAATTGTGAGTTTTAGGATATGCGGACATGTGCACAGTGAGATAATTATAGGCCTACTCTTAAAAAATAAAACACACCGTTTATATAGTGGAAGGGACAGCTTCCTAATGAGAGTTTTGATCGGTCTAACTAAACCTTATTCGTCTATACGTACTTTTTTTAAAAGCATGAATACTGCAAAGAATTTACGAACTTCCCATACAGACGTATTTTCAAAACTGAAGGATCGAAGAAGCTTTTCTTTACCCCTGAGAACAGAGCCCCGAGTAGCCGTTGAATAGAACGCGGGTTGAGCGCCAGAGCCAGTCTGAACGTAGTGGAGAAAATAAAAACTGGAACCCCGATCGTCCAGCCTATAGCTGAGTCACAATACCTGCTATGCTATCCCTGCTCCCAGAACTGAGGGCATAGCTTGCTCAGTCACCGAATTGTAAAAACGTGAGAAAATAAGCCTATAGAACCAAGTTTACACGTCGTCTACGGCTTTACATAGATTTAGGTCATTTCTCAATTGTTCTGCTTTTGTTACTTTTTTCGTGATCCACTAATCTCGCAGCACTACATAGAAATCTGTTTTCATCTTTACAGATCTATATAAGAGTTCCTGTTTCTGTACGTTCGTTTCTTTTCCTGTTGTTATTAGTCAGCATTTATCCCTTTCAGTGTCTCATGTAGGCCAACAAAGGAGTTAAATTTCTCTTGGCCGCCACAGTTCAACTTAAACTTCTGCACGATCACCCTTCGTAACTTTGTTGTCCCGACGCGCTCAGTCTGGTAGGTGATCCTCTTACCGGAAACGGGTGTGGTTCACCGAATCACATACAGTTTTAATTATTTCTTTTTACTTGTTGTTTTATTTGCGCAATTTGATGTTGATAAAGCGAAAAAAAAAAGGCGCGCTGTATCAAGTTAAACAACTAAATCGTATGTTTATTGGACCGTGCATCATTGTGATAACTGAAGAATAAAAAACCAACTAGATGCCACTTATTATTTTATTGTACTTCTTATAGGCTCAACATGTTTCGGCCATTACTATACCCATCATCAGGAGCTCGCCACTATGATGTTGATTGCCACATTGGTCTTTTCGTTCTTGGTTTGCTGTATGTTGGAGTTTATGTGCGGTTAGGCTGGAGTAGTGTCCGGGCTGCAGGCTAAAGCACAAGTTGCAGCCCGGACACTACTCTAGCCTAACCGCACCATACCTCCAACATACAGAAAACTAAGAACGATACGACCAATGTGGTAATCAGCAGCATAGTCGCGAGCTCCTGATGATGGGCATAGTAATGGCCGAAACATGTTGAGCCTACAAGAAGTACAATAAAATAATAAGTGGCATCTAGTTGGGTTTTTATTCTTCAACTAAATCACATTTTATCAAAATAACAGTCACTTGTACTCCCACCTACACCACACTCGTACGCGACTGATTTCCTCACTGTACTGCTAACGTCCGTTATCAACTCCTAACTGCTTCGACGTTGAATTCTCTCCCCTCCTACCTATCACCAACGATCCTGAATATAAGTTGACAGACTGACCTACAACGCATGGCCATGAACCGTCCGTAACTGGCGCCAGCAATCCTAATAAACAACTACGTGTATATTATATTCCCTTCCCCAACAAAGGCCAGCACATATCATGTTTGAAACACGACATAAAATTTGTCTTCAACCATAACCACATAATTATACATACCAAACCGTCGTAATTAAGTATTAATGAAGTAACAGTTTAGGCCTATGTGTTCTTATACTCGCACTTCGGCCCTACATCTGCTAAAAACCCACAAGCAGCCACTACATTTATTTCGTATTAAATATCTTTTGAAAAGTCAGTATTGTATGCTCTATATAATGATACACCATCGATGGCAGTCATGTCGTTAACTCGATACCTTAAACGGAAATGTAAGACTCCTTCTTTGGAAGGAAAATCGCGGCCGTCCATTTTGTAATTGATTATGGCGATTTAATGTGGTTGTCGCAAATGTTTCTTTTTGTTTTCGTGGGTTTTCGCGTTTATTTTGCCTACTTACATGGACAGATAGGCCTAGGATTCCGTTGTTTTTTAAAATGACGCTGCATCCTTGGATGAAAGGATCCTGACGTTTCGAGGCAAAGCAGTGCCTCATCTTGAAGTGTCGAAATGTCCAAGGAGACATTTCAGAAGACACTGCATATTTCGACCCTTGAAGATATGGTCGAAAAGCCACTAAACAGTTAAACACACATTACCACATAACACGCAACTCTACACACAACTTATTAAAACTGTACACATTACACGGTGTTTTGTTCAAGACCTGCATATTGTTAGCACTGCCAGTTGTGGTGCCAGTGGTACTGTGTCTTACATTACTATATAATGATCGTGGTAGTAGCAAATTCACAGTGGGTTTTCGAATGCTGTACGTCTACATACGGGTTTAGTAGCACAAGGAACTCCATCTCATTTCATTTCATCTTGCTTAACAATGTGATAAGTAAGAAACAAAACAATTGAATCGTTATTACTTCAAATTCTAAACAAGTCAACGTAAAGTGGGTTTACTTACACCAAATCTCTCGATTGCTTTCATCTTTTGTAGTGCCACACTTTCTGCTGCTCCTCAACTCCAGTCCAGTTTTTTCGGCAAAGCCAGACAAGGCGTGATATTTCGGCAACAGAGGTCAACTGAGAAGCGTACGCTGGGAGATAAGCAGAAATGTAAGCAGAGGTCTGTCCTCTCTCACACTCAGCATTAATACGTCAGAGTACATAGTTTCCCCTCTCACCAGTAACCCGCTGGCTATTGGCAACAGTACCAGCTGTTGCTAAGTCAATACTTCACTAATCTCCTCTAACATCTGTGTGGTAATATGCAATTCATCTTACAGTGGTGCCAGCCTCTTGTCATAGTCTGTGAAGGACTGAATATTAGTTTACATTTTTCTTTTAACCCAACTCAAAATAACATAACAAAGTGAAAAATTGCACGAAAATTATTATGCGAATCGTCAGTTGTTAAAGGCAATGTACACGACGTTTCGGGTGCTGATTATATTCTCGCCTGTATTCGTTATGATTAATCTGCCTGAATTTGTAGTTGTAAGATTTGGGCTCATCGCGGCAGTGACTATGATGATTGCCGCCATCGACTATGTTATGCCATGTAGTCTGGTAGAGGTGGTTTATATGTTCGATTTTAGGTGCGTTTCCAGAGAAAGAAAAGAGCGACTGCTAGCTTCTACACGTCTGTTCGTCCGGCTGCATGCATGGAACAAGTCGGCTGTCACCGGACGTTTTTTCATGACATTGATACTGGGGTTTTCATGAAAATTTGGAAGTTACCGTTGTTGCCAAGGTTACCAATGTACCCGTGTTAGCTATGGTTACTCCTAAGTGCCAGCAGTGTTTGTCGAGGCGGCTCTTTCTTCCTTCGTCGGTACTCACTCGACCCTAGCATTCTTTATTTAGCGATACAGTTTTAAGTTACAACTAATGAAAATAGTACTGTTTTAGAGCCGGTTACTTTTTTGTTTTTATTTTCTTTCATCCTTTGCATGGCTGTATGTTCTGTCTCTTTTGCGGTATGATCAATCGAGTGTTGAGGAAGTGGATTTTTCTTGGGCGTTATATACAGTTTATAAAGTTTGAATTTTATAATTCGGCAGTTTTAAATAATCAATGACTATGCATTAAGCTGATTCGATATTGAGATGAAACCAACATATGCATATAAACATATAAGAGTATCTTAAATTATAAACATAGTAAGTCTCCTACATGTACATGCTTCGGCCACTTCCCTAAGGATAGCTACAAGTGTGGCCGAAACATGCACATGTAGGAAGCTTACTCTGTTTATAGTATAAGATAGTCTTATTTATACGCATTAGTTGGTTTCAGCTCCATACTGAAATACTGTTTGTTATTGCACGATTTAAATTCTTTAATTTTTCACATTATTACAACGCAGCAAAAGAGTTCTACAGGGTCATTTTGTGGACACCAATTTATTCTTCGTTTTTCCTTTGACAGTTGTTTGTGCATTCAGTAAAATGCAGCACACTCGTAACATGAATTTGGCGCTGTTTAAAACTATTCACTTTTTACAAAACAGTTATGTTGCTCTTGATGTAAATTCAGTTTGGGGAAAGAAAGGTTGGGAAGTGGATTTCTGCGATACTGGAGATTATTACTTTGTCTTTATAAACTACGAGAAAATCTTGATTGCCAGTTGCTTAGGAAACACGGTTACATTAAGAGAGCATTCCGCACGTCTGTTTCGTAACTCCCGCTCGTTGCGCCAACGAACTGCTTGTCGTGGCCGGCAGACAAGTTCAATGTCTAATGCTGTGCGTCAAGCCCATAATGAAGTGCCTCGTGGGACAGGAGTGTATGTGTTTCTGTGGTGTTGAGTGTGGTGCGTCTGGCAGTCTGCATTGGTTACTGTGAGCGTATGCATAGAATTCTTCCTGTATGTAACTTAACACAATAATGTCAGATAACAGCGCATCCTCGACTTCGGTTATAAACTTCGGAGCCGGTCCAGCTAAACTACCTGCGGAGGTAAAGATTTATGTCATTTTAGACTAGACATTATAAAATCTTTCTCAGATAAACTCGGTACTAAATTTAAGTCATCGCAGAGTGAACGAGAATGGTTATCACGACTGGGGATTAGTGAAGCCGTATTGCTATTATTACAGAATTCAGTTGTAAGGATGAGATTGAGTTACCTTCGTGATCACAGGTTTGTCTGAGAAAGGTCGCTTGTGATTTTTGTAATTGCGAACGATGACAAGACAAAACTCGACTTTCATGTCTGCCAATGCAGCAGTGCCAATATTTGCCGCGTGGATGCGGGCTAGTATTGTTTCCCATTTGGCCGCTATCTGGTGGGAAGACAAGAGAGTGATACGGATTTCGGTGGCAATGCAGCGCGTAAACTTTAGTACGCCATGCTGCCATCTCTCCGCGGCGCGAAGTAGTAAAACGCCGGTAATGACCATCTCACAAATCTGTACTAAAAGCAGTCGTGACAAACACGACGGTAGGTCACTCGGTAAGGAAAATATGTATACTCACTAATTCTATATATTTTATTTTCCAGCTACCTGCACCCATTTTATGTCCTGTTTACTGATAAACGCAATTGATGCTGACAGTTGTATGATACCATACTGCCTTCCATAATATGTGATATTATTTTCACTACCTGTGTGCAGGTTTTGTATTACTACATGCACTTTTTTTTTGTGTTGCACCCTCACACTTGTTATGTGTGTTTCTTTTTCACTTGTTTTATTGTTAGTTGCTAATTAAAGATTTCTGTGTTCACTTGTTGGTTGAAGTACATGTAGTGTAACTCCAGTATGATAACCAACAAGTAACCACAGTGCCATTAACATCCTACATTCAGGCCAGTGGTGAATTCTTATCTGGAGGTCAGGTCTAGTGGAATGACATTTTCACCCTTCCACCAGACCTGACCCATGGATAAGGATTTGCTACTGATTCAAGAACCTGACAGAAGTGATTTTTTCACTTACTAGACTAGTGTGTGATTCTGCAAGCAGATCACCCTTATCATCCTTTACCATATTTGTTCCAGGTGGGGATCCATTTTGAAATTCATTTATGCCTGTCTGTGAGTTTCCACTTTTCTTGTTCTTACTATTTCTTTCATGTGCTATTTACAGTTCAGAAATTCCCACTTTATTTTTCTTGACATATTTTCCAGTTTAACGTCTTGTATTGTTCAGATTCTTTGCACTAATTGTGTCTGGATGATGTAAATAATGCAGTTTAGCTTGTTTCATTTGCTCAACAAATTTGGAACATTCTGCAACAAATCACGGTTTATGTTGCTTCATTCAGTTATAACTTAGAATCCCTATAGTTGAAATTTCCTCTAATATTTTCCCAGGCCCTGCTGATATTCTCTTTATCATAAAAGATCTCCAGAACTGCAATCACTGATTTTGACTGATGTTGTTCAAGTTCCACATTATTAGATTCTTGAGATTTGGTCTCTCCATATCAGTTATTTGTGCTGTTTGTTCATTTGCTCACATCTGTTTGGGAGTCTTCCCATAAGCTGAGGTCCAAGTGTGTTTTTGTATATTTTGATGTGGGAATATTTTGCTCTTGACAATTACATTCTTCTGCATGGCTGACTTTAGTACCCATGGTGGAGGGCTGTCTATTGTTGGCTGCCTACAACTGCTTATTCAACATATTGGCAGGTCCCCTTCATATCCTGGGGCATCTTCTGTGTCTGCAATTATAGGACATGCCATGGCATAATGATAGGACCCACATGATAGGTTTTTTAAAAATATATCAACCTTCTGCACCCACCATTTTATCTGTTATCTTATTGCAGTTAATTTCTTTTCTCATACTATTCCATTCCCATTTTATTTCATTTTGACTTATTTTTATTATTAGTCAGCTGCCTTGAATAGTATAATATTGTACCTCTTCTTATAAGGGCCTGCTCTGAAATGTCAATTTGTATAGCATGGGCACAAGAAGATTGCAGATAACTGAGTTAGTAATGTACTGTGCTGTTATTAATTTGATAAAATTTTGTGATTAATGAAGAGTTGTAAATCAGTGCCCAAATATAATAAGTACAGCAGAAGGTCTGTCATATAATGCTTGTGGTTAATAGTTGCTCTTCCTTTGTTTCAGGTCCTGCAAGAAGTAGAGAGGGAGTTGGTCCATTATGGCACAACCAACATAAGTGTCATGGAGATGAGCCACCGCTCTGCAGATTATGCTTTCATCAATGATAGTGCACAGCAGGCTGTCAGGGAGCTTTTGTACGTACATTGTATGCTGCCATCATGTTGCAGTAAGATAAGTTGCTGCTTCAGATAATCATCCTTAAATGTTTGGTGAAATTGGAGTAAAAATGCCAATGACATGTTTCCAGGATTACACTGATCCCTTATTTTATGAATAGTTATGTACATATTTTCACATTACCACAATTGCAAAATGAACACCCTTCTTAAGTGAGTTTATATCCCCGCAGAACACGTGTTAAATTTGCTTATTCAGTTTGTCCAGCTATCCTATCTGTGTGCATATAACAATGCTAGGATTTCTGGATGAATCTACATGAAAGTTAATACTGGGGAATTTGATGAGAAATTATCCACCCATTTCAGTTTTAAGAGCATGTGAACCTAACTGAATTTGTGCATGAAAAACTAATATGCATTTCTGCATGCATATGCATACCCATTGTCCCACATGAAAAACAGAATATAGTGTATGTATATCTGTATTGTGTTTCCAATTAATAAAAACTATTACTTCTAACACAAGGTAATAGCATAGTTGTGATTATTCTTATGACTTATGTTTTTACTTTTATGAGTTAAAGAAAGACACTGTTATGCTTAATAATACGCCTTTGCTATCAAAATTTTGATGTTTGGACATGTTTAAGAGTTAGTAATTTTAATACTGGTTCTTACCTCACAGGTCAATTAGGGATATGTGACAGACAGTGTGCAGACATGTGGACTGTGAATTTTTGCTCTTGTTTTAAATATTTGTAAGCCAGTTGTTTAGAAACAGCATTTGCTTAAGTCATAGTGTGTTTATGTTTTTCAGGAACATTCCAGACAATTACAAGATCTTGTTCCTGCAGGGTGGAGGCACAGGCCTATTTGCTGCTGTGCCACTGAATCTTATATCTGAGACAGGGTATGCTGACTACATTGTAACAGGTGAGAATACAGGACAGAATATTTCAGTGAACAGAATTGTGTTTGATGTTATGGTGTGTACATATGACTAAAACAAATGTATATTAATATTTTTAGTCACACATGACTCATTGCTTTATAATCATATTTTACTTGGTGACTAGATGCCAAGTAAAATATGATTATATAGCAGTGTGTTGTGTGTAGTTGAAAAAATGTTAATATATATTTGTGATTGATACATCAGTGATGTTTCATGTAGGGAGTACATGTTATACCATATGTGTAGGGTCTTGGTCAGCCAAAGCAGCTAAAGAGGCAACAAAGTATGGCAAGGTGAATATGGTTCTGCCCAAGACTGACAGTTATGTGGACATTCCTGAACAAAGTACCTGGAATCTTAGCCCTAATGCTTCGTACGTCTACTACTGTGCCAATGAGACTGTTCACGGTAAGTCAGTTTTTGTTAATAAGGGAATATGAAAGTTAATATTGTGGTGCAGTAACAATATCAGAGCTGCTGCTAGGAGAGCTAAATTAAGGCAGCAAAAGAAGGCTGCATACTAATTTCAATAAACATTTCTTATATTCTGCATATATTAGGTGGCCAAGCATAGTCAGTGAGTGTTGAAATGTGTCCCATTTTCTTGTGTTCATGTAAATGCTGTGTGATTTTCTGTTGTACTATGCTCCCTTTTCTCATCATGAGCTCTGATCTGTGTTCACAGTTTGTTTTTCCATTCTTTGAAATATGTTAAGATGTTTTCTGATGGTTTTTCAAAAACAAGAAATGTGTAGTTGGCAGTTATTGGCTATACTTATTAATTTATTTTTCTTTTCTACTACTACTACATCCACCACAAAAACAAAAACTTCACAAATGAAATTAACCAGTAGCAATTTTAATGTACTTGCAAAAACATACTGTTTTCCTTTTAATTAAGAACATGTACATTCAAATTAATTATAAGGTGTGATAATATCATATTGGTATTGTCTTTTAAAATAAAAAATGTGTGTAGAATGTGCTCATCAGTTGTGTATCAAATGAGTCACTGGAGTTTCAGTTTGAACATATTCATCATATTTTTACTGAAAGATTGATGTTGTACTTTTTGGGCTAGTTGGTGCCAAATTTTATGTACCAAAAATTGTTTGAAACATTCTTACTCAGGGGAAAATTTTTATATGTGTGTTTCTTCTGGTGAGTAGTTCAGTAGATGTATGGAATAACAAATTATATTACTCCCATACTTTGGAAAATCAGTTCCTCATTCAGATTTATAGCACACACTATGTGCAGTAGGTAGGTATTTGTGTTGGTGCCCATGGATATAGTTTTATATTCCCAGTATGTGGAACAGAAAGTGTTAAAAAACTTATTAGTAACTATTGTGTATTCTTAACTTGCAGGAGTGGAATTTCCATTTATCCCAGATACCCAAGGTATTCCACTTGTGGCTGATATGTCATCTAATATTATGTCGGGGCCCTTGGATGTTTCTAAGGTAGAGTGTCCATGTTTTAAATTAGCGGGTGATTTGTGTGAAAAAATCAGAATGTTGTCCAGAAATTTCTGTTTGCTAAAAGGAAACAATGTAAATGAGGGGTTGATAATGGATGCATGATTTTTAGTTGAGCTTGAGTATATCATGTAAGTAAATCAGAGCACATGTATAAATATGATTGACTGACTCAGCATATCTCCATTGTACCTGAATAGATATTTACATTACATATAAATCTATAATGCTTAAATGTTTGTTGTGATGGACTGTCATACGTTGTATTATGCTGTCAATTAATGAAGTTACAGTGAGACTGTATCATTGGGAACCATAATTTGCACAAGAGTGGAGGAATTATGATTACTTATAATTATATTCTAAAAATGAACACTCTGACATCTTTCACATTGTTTAGTGCAATGGTGCCATTTTGTGATATACCTTGTTTATATGTAATAGGTTACTTACAGATTCACCAAATATGATTGTAGTGGTGCAAGAAGACTGTGTTGTACTTATTAACTTAGAAATGCAACTCCACTGGCCACTGAGAGATAACCTTTAATTTGTTATGTACCTACAGTCATGTGTCAGTGAATGCAACTTCTTTTGGGCAGTACCATTACTATCACCACACCCATCCTCTGGCTTATTGGTGCCAGTCTGTAAGCAAGTATTTCCTCACATAGCACTTTCACTCACTATTTAGACCATAATACATGCATTATATTGGCTCTTTACAAGTTAGGGTTCACTGGGCATAAACAGTTTGAGCACCTCACTTGCACCATAGAAGGAGAATTGGCAGGGAGTGTTTGTTGTGGTGATATTGGGGATGAGCAGTATGTCATAGATACTTACTGAAGGGGAAGCCTTGTTTGTGGTCACCATCTTAACGAAAGTTCCTCTTGGTGAGCTTTTGTAGTACTGTTGTGAATTGGGAGGTTTAGGTTGGGTGGATGGTGCATGCTCCAAAGTACTGCTTGTGCCAAGTGCATTTGACTCAAGTAGCATAGTTCAGTGTAGTCATTGTTATTTGTCAGGTGTCATCTATTACTAATAATGTGTACAGTCATTCCTTTATAAATGAATATGTGCATATAACATAATCTCTGTACAGGTTGTAGTGACGTGGGCACTTTCCTTTGAGATTGACATTTTGTGGGGTTTGAGATTTGCCAAAGGGCTATGTGTAATTATTTTTGACAGTATTTCAGCAGGAGACTTGCCTGTTCCTGCAGTTCTGGTATTGTAATGTTGCTGCAAATAAGCCCATAAATGAGATTTGAGATTCTTACATTTGTGCTTATGAGGGCTGAAGACTTGTGGATATTATGCCATATTGTTTAGTATATGAGCACCAGTATTTCAAAGAAGCTGACTACGTCTGTCTTTAGGGTAGTCCAGAAATCACAGACACTTTGTTGTAAGATACACAGACATTATTTCCTACAAAAGGAACTGAATATTTCGTACGTATGATACATATTTCATTTCTTTTGTATACAGTTTGGTGTGATTTTTGCTGGAGCCCAGAAAAACATTGGTCCTGCTGGTGTAACATTAGTGATTGTACGAGAGGATCTTCTGGGAAAGGCAGCTGTCACTTGCCCCACTGTTCTAGATTTTACTGTCATGGCGAAGGATAACTCACTTCACAATACACCTCCAACTTTCTCGTAAGGTCATAACCAAGTACAGTGATTACAGTTTCTTTTGTTTTTACTGTGTATGGAAATTTTAGTATGAACAGAGATTTCAGTTCACAAGAATTAAGGAGAGTTTAGAATGTATTTATTCTATGATGTTACCCTGGTATTTGATATAGTAATATGGTGGTGGGGCATGAAATATGTTAGGGAATTGAGATTCCAATTGAAAATACTGGATTTTTATCCTGTCAGCATAGCAGGATCTGTTTATATTGTTGTACTGGCAGGATAAAAACTCCAGTATTTTCATTTGTAATTTTGTTATGTAGCACAACAGGATACCAAAAATGAAGGTGCTAGAGAAATCATCTGAATTGGGATAGAACTATGTGTTAGTGTCAGCAAGCATGAAACATCATCACAAGTTTTACTGTTGGCAGAAATGCTTTATTTTATTATTATTAGTCTACAAGAAAGTAACAGCCTGTCTCAGTACTGTATCTGTTTTGAATTGTTCATGCATAATTTTCTCCAGCTGCATCAATATACATGGTGGTGCACAGAGACCTTCATCTTGTACTATTTTTCAGTGATTGCAATTCCTGCATTAGGGTTAGTCTTTGTGTTTCAATCTAATTTATCATAATTTTGTGTACTGTGAAGGAAGAATATATTTTTATTAACCTATAAATATATAATAAGTATTTAATTCTTCGCTGTTCCTTGTTGGAGATTGGAACGTGTTTATCGTGATGGACTGAGGTAAAGTATGCAAGACAGATAACCTAAACAGATCATTAGATATTCTAACTGTGTTGTGATTTGTCATACAGGATATATGTGATGGGACTGGTATTTAAATGGATCAAGAGAAATGGTGGTGTTGAAGGAATGCAAAAAAAGGCAATAGAAAAGAGCAATATCATATATGATGTTATCTCTTCGTCAAATAATTTCTACTACTGTCCTGTGAAGAATTCTGTTCGCAGTCAGATGAATGTTCCATTTCGTATTGGTGGACCAAACGCAAATGATGATTTGGAGAAGGAATTTCTTTCTGGAGCACAGAAACTGGGAATGTTACAGCTCAAAGGTCACAGGTATGTTGAAAAAGAGGACTTTGTTTATTGTAAATATATGTTCTTAGTATTTGGAGTTGTTTTCTGTGACACAGAGAAGTACATTTTGAATTTCTTGTTTAGGAATCAGGAAATTGTTATTTGCTTCAGACTTTTTGACCTTGAGTTGAAGAGTTGTAAATTAATGCAAGTGGCTACATTGCTTCCATTTTATTTCTATATATACTTCTTGTGAATCAGTGTTGCAGTTAGAAAGGGATTGGCCATATATACAGTAAAATGATATTGTGCACATATCAGTGGATATGTAATATATGCACATAAGAAGATACATATAGGGGGGGGGGGGAACTTCCTCAAATAGCTGATTGAAAAGCATTAATTATGTGTGCTATTGAATATGACTAGTCAGTCAAGTAACTGTTGATTACTAATATATGTTGTGTTTTGATTGAGTAAATTACTTTATTGTTACACAACACAATGGGATGGCTCCTATCAAAATAAATTGGTGTATTTTCAGTTATTTTTGACACTGTTGTATTTAATAGGCAAATATCATGTGACCAAAAATGTGACCACTTAATAAAACACTAGGCTGCTTGGTGCTGTTTGTACATGAAGGTGAAAAAAATGATAAACTTGCTGTATCAAATTATAATCTTGCTGCCATTTAATTTTCAGATTAGTAGGTGGTATACGGGCATCACTGTACAATGCCTTAACAGTGGATGAAGCTAAAGCATTAGCAGCATACATGAAGATTTTTTACCAGGCCCATAAGAAGTAAAGTGAACAGTAATAATCTGTATTCATACATCTGTATTGGTTATGTATTAAGATGCTGAACCTTACATGTTTTAAAAAAATTTAATTGTTTTTTTGAGAGAGTAAAGTCTTTTACACCTGCTTATCTCAACCTTGTGGTTGTGCTATAGATGAATTATTTTCAGTGTGACCTGTTAGGTGAAAATCAGAATAAAAATTAATAGTAGATGGTGGACGAAGTCCAGAAAGTAAGTAATCCAGCAACAGTGTCAATATCATCAGAATCTGTTAGAAGTGGAAAATTCATTTATGTTAGAATTTTTGCATTATTCAGCTTGGCTGACAGACACATTCATATTTAATACTACAAAGCATTTATCTTGTTGGTTATGATTCCTTTTGTATTTTTATTCTGGTTTACTTGATGTTGCTTTTCCTTGTCTAAGGTAAACTTCTGTCCAGCTATTTGTTACATAAGATTGTAAAAAATGAAGTTAGTGTAACTATAATTTTGTATGGGTGTGAAGCTTGGTCATGAAATACTTCAAATTGGTCTGTCTCATTAAGGGCAGAACTGGTTGAGGGTGTTGGAGAATAAGGTATTGAGGAAGATGTTCGGGCCTAATTGGGAGGAAGTAACAGGAGACTGGAGAAAACTGCATGAGGAGTTGTATGATTTGTACTCCTCACCAGATAATGCTGGGGTGATCAAATCATGGATGATGAGATAGGTGGAGTGTGTGCACATGTGGGTGAGGAGAGGAATGCATAAAGGTGTTGAATATGAAACTAGAAGAAAAGAGACCATTTGGAAGACCTTGGCATAGGTAAAAGGATAATATTAAAATGGATATAAAAGAAATATAGGGGACATGGACTGGATTAATTTGGTTGAAGTGGCAGGCTCTTGTGAACACAGTAATGAACCTTTGGGCTTCATAAAATAGAGGGAATTGTTGACTAGCTAAGGTGCTCTTAGCTCCCAAGAAGGACTCTGCTGCATGGAGTTAGTTATATAACACTGAATGATAAAATCATTAGTGAAAAATTTGTAATTGGCCACAGTTTAATTTGAGGTACTGTCCTGACATTTGTTTAGGGGGTCTGAAGAAAACCATCAAAACTCTAGTTGGGATAGTTGGTCTCCAGATTATTTGAAGCCAGGACTATTGGATCATGAGGTAGAGGCAGGCATGCTTTTCACTCCACTGCGACATTTGGTGTTAGACTATTGGTGGTTGCGTTTTGTAAAAATGTTTCCATCATAATTATTTTGTGCAGCTGAAACATGTAGTAATCATTATTGTATATTTATAGATTGTTGAGAACCAATATTAGCTTTCATACATGACAAATTTGTAACCTTGTACAGCCAAAAAATTTTTGCATAGAATGAAATTATGTGCTGTATGTACCAGAGTATGAGATGACCTGGCATGTAAGATGACTTCCCTTCACAGTTTTCAATTTACAGCAAAAATCCTGTACAGAATTTGTTTAATTTTGTGCATAATTATAAGGTTACTCCCACTTTTTCAGGACAAGTTTTGTTTTCATTGAGTCCCTTCGGTACAGTGGGGGAGGGGGGTTTGAAGCTCGGCATCACATCTTGGTATACCGCTCCCCCCACCCCCATCATACGGATTGCTTAAAAAACTTGAGTTTGGAGCCCGAAAAATCGATACTTGAGCGTGTTACAATCGATCTTGCGAAATCAAGGTGACTACTAGCGCTATCTATGCAGTAGATTTAAATATTCATTACAAAAGTTGTGCAATATCCTACGCGATGGCGCTGATATTCAAATCTGTTTTTGCACAGTCCAACATGGCCGGATTTGCGTTAAAGATGTCCGAGGATTATTCCTGAAATTGTGCAAGAAATTATGAGGCACAAGTGTAAAGCTGTGATAAATATGTGTCACAAAGGACTAAGTGTGTGTGCTTTTTCTTCGTGAACATGGATAGAACCGGGATCCTGAGAATTTAGGAACCGGAGGAAGACTGGGTAAGAATTACGTCCTTGTATGGTCATGTATGTTATCTGTCAAGTTTCAACCAATCGCGCCGTTATGTTTTGCACAGTAGATTACAACATGAAGTACTTTAAAATTTGACGTCCCACAGACGATTATCCAATACTGTGAATAGATAACTGTGAGGATTATTAATGAAGAATGAAATGACCTCAGTTTCAATTCTAAGGAGGTATTCATTCATTAAGGGATGCTGTTTAGGAACGTTCTTAATCGTGTATATATGATTTGTTATTGACAACGATCATGCCTTTCTTATGATATTGGGTTAGGTGACAGTGATATATTAGTAGGAAGATATGTTGGAATGATTCCTTAATATTTAACTTGGAAGGACATAATGTGAAATAGTGTTTCCCATGGCCTTAGCTTAGGCCCTATATGCGCAGTGGAAGGAAGGGAGTAAGCCAGGCGGCTGCCCTCGCACCACCATCCCCACAACAGATTTTTAAAATATCAAGCTCGAAAAAAATTCCGAAAAGAAGGAAATATGCCACATATTAATATCAAAATAAGAGTACTGAAAACATGTTCTTCTGTCTTGTATATAAAAGTGCTTAAGAACTGCCCCAACAAAATCGGTCTTGTAAGCAGATATTCTGACTGACCCTCATGGAAAAAGAAATTTTGGCGTTTTCCTTATTATCTATGCAGCTGCATTAACAGCATGCACTTATTTATATGTCTTTATTTACCAGAGTTGATGGTGACAACATTATATCTTAGAGGCTTAGCTTGAGTTTGTTGGTTTTTCAGCTTTATTGTTCAAAATGTGTGTTTTTCTGTGTTACATTAAGCAATGCGTATGTCTATAGATATTCTATGCTTGTAGTCATATACTTCAGTTGTTTGCTCTGTGTAACAGTCATTGTCATCTATAGTGGGATATATGAAGATATGTCTGAGTCAACTTTTGGAAATTTAATTTTTAATGTTTCTAAAGATTCCAAGGTCTTAATAACGAACTGGCACTATTATGAAAGTGATATTTATTTAACTGCTCCTGTAATAATTTTTGCAATGGTATACTGACTAATCCAGAAACTTGATTCAAGAGGCACTGCTTCTGGCTTCTGTGCTGGAGGTAACCAGTTTGAATCTCGATTCTAATACCAATTATTCTGACCGGTTTTCATGCGTTTCCACAGTCCTTTCAGGCAAATGGAAGAAGAGTGTCTCAAATAAGGCCACAGGTTCTTCTATTCATATGATTTTCAATTTCTTGTGCCATTTGATCCTTATATAGTGTGAGGTATATCATTGTCATTAATAAACCATAAAAAGCCTACCAAATTAAATGACAGGATCAGAAAAAGAATGAATACAAGGGGACATGCACACCCAAATGCAGAATATGGCTAATGGAGTGGTATATGTAGTTCTTTTTAGTTTATGTTTTACATTTACATTTACTCATAAAATAATCATACAGAATGTGATGTAACATTTAACTGAGCACAGGCAGATGTAGACAGTATGTGAAGAAATTTTATTCCACATTTGGCAGTTGTAATCATCGATTATGAATATGGAACTGTTGATTTCCTTTGTGGAAGTAAGACATTTTAAATCTTTTGAGATATAACACATGAAATTTGAATTCGAGTAGAAATGGGAAATTTCAGATCCCATTTTTAATTTTTCAGAACAGTGTCCACTGTCACGAAAGAAATTAATGAACCCTGTATAGAGGGGACATTTGGTCACTCAACCTAAAGCAGAGAATTGTTGCAGTTACTTTTCCATATTTTTTTATGTAGTATGGCAGCACCTGCCTTTTTAAGGTTCTCTTTCAGCAAAATTTATTGCACTGCACAGTGCGTTATCTCTGTTAAGTGCATTTGATACCTCATACAGAATTCTTTCATACAAGGAAACAATACATTTAAGCCGCTTTTTTAACATAAAAATTACTGTTTAGTTCTAAATTCTGAAACGTTCTTGTTCACACATTTCCATGTTTGTTCTGCCTTTTTTTTTTTTTTTTTTTATTTTTGTTTTTTTTCTTTCTTTTTTTTCCTCCTTTTTTTTTCTTTTTTTCTCGCTTTTGGATGTGTTCATAAATTCCTTCCCCCTTATTTTTTTTTATTTATTTCTC
>Ga0123352_10007295_pt1 | contig 17023 bp, 7 predicted proteins | sample TergutLab28metaG_FD_89700 | JGI IMG/M metagenome (GOLD analysis project Ga0123352, IMG submission 89700) | Labiotermes labralis P1 segment gut microbial communities from Petit-Saut dam, French Guiana - Lab288 P1 | ecosystem: Host-associated > Arthropoda: Insects > Digestive system > Gut ... | reverse complement strand
TTTAGGGAGTAGTTGTGACGTAATAAGAATTGTTACCAGACAATGCTACAATGAAATTCAGAATTATTGAATTTCAGCGTGGTATTTGAAATGGGGAACTTCCGACATAAATTTATTTATGTCAGCCAATGGACCGCGTGTATAGCTGTGTTGACCTGACGGACCATAATGTGTTATCTGCTGCACTCTCTGTAAGAGAGCCAGATATTTCTCAGGGCTTCTATAAATATGCAGCGCATTTTTAATGGCGTACCAAAATTGTGAAATTCGATTCAAAATATCCTTCCCTGCCCCTGTCTGTACCTCAAAACTTAAATAATATAAAGGAATTCTTGGTGAATTTTCGAACACGTCTCCATAAAATTCTTATACATTAAAATTTAAAAAAGAATTAGGAAAAAGAATTTTGACATATTTATGTCCTTCTGTTCGTTCGTCCGTTTGTGTGTCAACATGAAACAAATCTACTGTCCGTGGTTTGTATATTATGAAAATTGTTTGAATTTGTTTTCACATGTCTGCCATAGAATTCAACAATTATTTAAATCGGACAAAAAATGACATTTACTTAACATATTAAATAATGTAAATTTATGATTAAAAGACTTTCAATTATTTTCACAATAAGAAATTCGATAGAGAATTTATTAGCTCTGTTTTAAGCGCGTATTTTATATTCAATAAATATTTTTTTAAATTCGGTTCTTGCGATTAGACAAAGTGGAAATTTTTGGTACTAGTCAAGATGGAAACTACATTATACACGTAATGCGTCTCATGGATCTGAGTCGTGTACAATTAAATGTAGAAACATAAACTGACAGAAGTTTCTGTTAATCCCCTATTTACCCAGGAATAATTACTCCATCTGTCCTCAGTGTTACGTCATGCGTACATTTATATATGTTTGCCTTTATCTTTCTTATTTGTGCGTGGTAGATCCGTACGCTTAATATTACATCATTTTTCCAAGTACTGAATATTTATAATTATGTGATGTGTTGAAGAATATTGTAACCTATATTTTATTATTATTATTATTTATTAACCATCAGATTGTATAATCAATCTATAATCTAATTTGCTATCCTGTTTTGTTTACATGGTAAGGTGCCCATCCAGCGATGACACCTCAGTCGTGAAGGTCGGAGGTCCAACGTCTTTTTAGACTAACATTTCTCATTGGTTGTGTTGGTGTTGTCACTAGTGGGTTGGGATGGAATACTAGTTTGTTGAGGTTTTTGTCAATAATTTCCTTGATTACCTCACTTACATAGGGGATGATGTTGAGGTCTGTATGGAATGTGTGATTTGATACAAACCATGGAGCATTTGCTATGGTTCTTAGGATTTTTTATTGTGATCGCTGTATAATTGCTGCATTGGATTTCCTGGCGCATCCCCACATTTTTATTCCGTATGTCCATATGGGCTTAAACACTGCTTTATAAACTAACAATTTGTTTTCTAGTGATTGGTTTGAGTTTCTCCCTATTAGCCATTTGATTTCTTTTACTTTTAAGTTGGTTTGTTTCCTTTTCTTGATAATGTGCTCTTTCCAGTTTAGTTTAGAATCGAAATGTAGCCCTAGGTACTTTACAGATTCTACCTCTGGTAGTACTGTTTGATTGATGCTTTTGCGGGGCAGTTGTCTTTCCTGAGGGTAAAGGTTATGTGTGATAACTTGGTTTCGTTAACTTTAATATGGCTGTATCATCCGCGAATGTGCCCATCGTTGTGTCTCTAGATGTCGGCAGGTCAGATGTGTATAATATGTAAAGTAGGGGTCCTAGGATACTTCCTTGGGTTACCCCTGAGTGGATTTGAAAGCTGCTTGATGTTTAATTATTGTATTTAGTTACGAAGTGGGCTCTTGATGGTATGATTTCAGTAAGTTGAAATAATTGTGGGGAGAATTTTTTTAATTTTGTGGAGTAGTCCTGGGTGCCAGACATTGTCAAATGCCTGGCTGATATCTAGTAAGGCTGCTGTGCAAAATTGACGGTTTTCTAAAGGTGTTTTGATGGTTTCTGCCACCCTATGGCATTGTTGAATTGTAGAGTGATCCTGTCTGAATTCGAACTGATGGTTTGGAATGCAGTCATGTGGGTTCAACTCTTTGTTGATCCTTTTAAGTATAAGTTTTCCAGTAATTTTGAGATAGTGGGCAGTAGGCTGAGGGTTCGGTAGGAAGTGACATCTATAGGGTTCTTCCCTGTTTTAGTTAACATTAGGATTTGTGCCTGCTTTAATGACTTAGGCCAGTATTCTAGTCTTATTATGGCATTGAGTATATACAGGAGGTTTAGCAGTACTTCCTGAGGTAATTCTTTCAGCATTGTGGCAGTAATGAGGTTAATTCCTGGTGCTTTTTTTTGGTTTAATTTTTTAATTTCTTTTTTATTTCTTTTAGGGTGAATGGTTTGAGACGGTCTTGCTGGTGTATGTGAATTTCTAGCTCTTGTTCCACTTCGTGATTTTGATCGTTGTTGTATGGAGTGAACACTTCTGAGAGATGTTCTGCAAATAGGTCAGCTTTTCCCTTGTCGCTTTTCGCCCAAGATCCCAAGGTGTTGTGTTTTGCGTATTGGGGGTTGCGATTCGGTCGGTTTTCTCCTGTTTTATACTGGCTTCCAGATGGAACTGTCATCTCCTTTTAGACTGGAGATTTAGGCTTTGAACGATTCGTTCCGCAGTTCTTGAATTTTGGATTTTAATTTGTTGCTTATTTCGTTGTATTTTCTCTTGTTGTCAGGGGTGTGGTTTCTTTGCTAAGTAGATCTGGCTTTTCGCTTTTCGGCTATTAGCCTCTTTATTTCGTAAGGTACGTTGCTAGGTGCCCTTTGGGTTTCGCTGCTGGTGGTGGCGTTCCTGACAGCGTTTTGTAGCATATTGATTGGGTTGTTAGTCTCCAGATCTACGTGTTCGTGTGTTTTGAGTTTTATTGATAGCTTTGCATTTTCTTTTATTGCTTGGCGATAGGTTTCCCAGTTTGTTTTTTAGTTATGTAAGCGTGGTGTGGCTTGTCGTATTATTATTGAAGTGCTGACAGTTGCTATTATTGGGGAGTGGTCCGAGGTAAGTCCGTAGCTGCGCTGTATGTCTGTGTAAACCGAGGAAATTCCTTTGGTCACAAAGAAGTCAAGCAGGTCCGGGGCTTTATTGCCGTCTGTAGGCCAGTATGTTGGCGTTCCTGTTGATAGGTATAAGTAGTTTTGTTCCTGTATGGCATTTAGTAATTCTCTGCCTTTTGTAGTTGTTAGTCGGGAGCCCCATACAGTGTGTTTGCTGTTGTAGTTTCCCCCCGCTATAAACCTCGGTCCTAGTGTTTGAAAGAATGTTTGGAAAAGTTCCTTTTTCAGGTTGTGTTTGGGTGGGCAGTAGACGGCTGCTACTGTAGTCTCGTATGGGAACCCTCTTACTTTTATTGATGTTGCCTGGTTAGAATCTTCTTTGTACTTTAACAGCTCGTAGTGTTGAATTGATTCTTTTATGAATATTGCTGTGCCTGCGTGTGCTGTTCCGTCTGGATGGGTGGTGTGGCATAATTTGTAACTTGGTATGCCGAAGTAGATTTTGTATGTGAAAAGTGTTTCGCTAATCAGTAGTATGTCTATAGAGTACTGCTTAAGAAAGATTGTTAGTTCTTTTTGTAGACCATTTGCATTCCATTGGGCTTTTCTCAGGTCCTGGTTTGTTTTAGTGTTCGTCATTCTTGTTGATTAGTATGGTGAGCATGTTCAGAATCATGCTGTTTTGTTGGAGCAGTTGGCTGAATAGTTCTTTGAATTTTTCTATGAATTTAGTCAAAGAGATGGCTGTGTCTTCGGTCTGATGTGTGGTGTTTCTGGTCACTTCTGCGTAGCTTCTTGGTTGTTGTGGGTCTACGTAGCTTCTTGATTGCTGGGGGTTGACAATAGGTTGTATGTTGTTGTCATTTATATTGGTGTGCGTTGGGTGTGTACGTTTTGAGATGTTTCTGTGTGTATTAGATTCTTTAAGTATGCTGTGTTAGTGTTCACACCCCCTGTAGTTTGCGGGGTAATTTCCACCGCATAGTGCACATGTTGCTGGTGTGTCTTTACTCTTTGTACAGTCTTTGCTGTTGTGGCATCCACCACATTTGACACACGAGAAAGGTCAGTTGCAGTAGGATTTCGTGTGGCCATAATGTTGGCATCTCACGCATTGAACGATGTTATTCCTTTTTGATCGGGGAGGTTCTATTTGTATTATTTTGTTCTGTAGGGCGGTTATTTTGTATATTTCTTTGTTGTTTTGTGCTGGTTCCAAGTCAATAAGGAACAAGTTTAAGGTTTCCTTGGTTATTCTGTGCTGTGCATTTTGTATGTTTCAGGCCTTGTGTCCCAGTTCAAGCAGTTCCTGTCTTATTTCATCTATGTCTGTCGAATGGTGTAGGTGTTTGATGACAATTCTGTAGGCTCTTTCCTCTTTATGTTGGTATGTGTGGTAGTATATGTTGATTTCTTGAATGTGTCTAATGAGGGTTCTATACATTTGCGGTGTTACACAGTTTATTTTGATTACATTTTTTGACAAGCTTATTGTGGAATATTGTTCATCTTCAGCTATGTTTCTTATTTGGTTAATCATTGTTTCATATTTGACCACCCCGTGTATTAATATTGGTGGGGGTTTGCGGTTCAGAGTGCGACTTCAGTTTCCTTCTGTGCAGTTGAAGTTTGTTTCGTTTGTTAGTATACCGTAGCGGTTATTTGTTTCTAGTTTGTTTTCAGGGGTATCGTAATGTGTTTGGTGATTTCTTATTCTTTATTGTTTCCTATTACCTACCATTCGTTGTTGATATTGTTTTGTGTTTCCTCTTCTTCCTCGCTTTTAGATGTTGGTCTTGATCCTTGTTTGTGTTGTCTGAACTGTTCCTCCTTTAGATTGTTGTGTGTTGTTTGCTTTTCATTGTTAGTATGTTATATCGTTTGCGTACCTGTGTTTGCTATCCAGTCTTGCGCTAGGTGTTTTCTCGGCCACTGTTATGTTAACTTGGTTGGAAGCACTTCACTGTTGTAGCACTTCTCTGTTATTTCACTGCTGCACTCCACTACCGCGCTTTGTTTCTTACGGCACTCACTGATCGCGGGTTTCTGTGTCGGCTTGGGCCCTTCCGGTTCCAAGCGGTTTATGGAGCTTATGACACTTGACCGTAGGAACTCGGTCCGTGCACGTCCTTACTCCTCGAAGGGCACCTCACGACCGTAATCTACATAAATAAAATTTTCAATTTTATGAATTACTGTGAACCGTAATTTTAATTTCAGCTTTATTAAATATTCGACTTACGAATTTTATTATATTTTGTATTTTAAATCAGGTTAATCTGAACTGTGGCATGCTAACCTCAGATGTCTGTTATCTGGAATTTAAAATAAATTTTTTATTTTTCTCTTCAAATTTCTCGTAAATATGAGCTAATATTAATTTTCGTATTTCTAAATTTATTATTTTTTCCAACCCACCCCCACAACTTTAAATTATTTATGCCTTTCATAATTATTTATTTCTGTATCATCACCGCACAACCTAAAGACATAAGCAACTCATCACTGTCACTCCAAACACCAACCCGTTCTGCTCTATTATATACTGCCATTCTGCTACGATTTTTGCAGCAAGTCTGTACACTTTCTTTATTTCCGTATTTCACATGACAAAAGACGGTAAAGTCAAATAATTTTGATCATTATAATAAAAAATATAGTTGATCCATTTTATCTCAGAAATCATTAGTGGATGATACCTGCCGAGTTAGGCCAAATTGTGTAAGTGTTAGTGTCTGATTATGTAGACATGTGTACACTCGATTATTTTCTTCTCTCTGCACAGATGCAGTGACAGAATGCTATGTGGTCACGTCGAAACCGCTGGCTGTGCGGTGTGAGGTGTAGATCTGCAGCGGGTTCGTTCCTGGTTTCGTGGTTTCGTTCTCCATTAAGTGCAGGTGACATTCGTCTTTTGTGTATGTTGTTTGTCGAATAGGAACCGAGCTGCTCACTCGTTTGGAGGTGTTGTACCGAGTGATTCTGTGTCTAACTGTGTGTGGGATCTAGAAACCTCAACAAACAGTCGCTTATCACACATTTTGGCTACACCATCACAGAAAGGATGTAACATAAACTTTACTTACAGACAATCTAATTGCAGTCGGCATCATCTTCCATCTCCTCGACAGTGCGGTTATTTCATTCGTGTGGAACATTTTATAGGGCACATTTCGTAATAAGCTTTGTGTGTCGAAGGCAATCATATCTTCAGAGGAACAGCTGGCAGGTGTAATAGTAATTTGTTTCGAAGTAATAAAATGGATATTTCTTAAAGAATGCGAAAAGCCTTTTTGACGTAATATGCCTCTTTTTCTCTAGTAGATCATTGTGAAAAACAAAAACATGTGAAAGATAAACAAACCTACTCAGAAACATAAGCCACAACTGTTTCTAAATAAGCAGCGTTTATGCCAAAATTTGATATCCTATCTTTCCATGCTATTTGTTTACAGTTAATGATAGAGACATTAAGTGAAACTAAACGAAGATTTGTTTTGAAAGAAATTTCAGTCAGCATTAGACATGCTAAAATCTGCTGTGTTTACTTTCACTCTTGCAGGCATTTCACACATCAAGTAGACATCTGCATTCATTGTATACACATTGTGCTGATCGGCGAAGATGTGTTCTTCAGCTTGTAATAAATTGGGGGTTTTAGGATAGGATATCTTGCTGACATTAAGCCCTCAGTGTAGCACAAATAAAAAAATGGCACTGGATGGAAACTGAGACCTCGCACTCTTATTTTGCCATCGGCTGTTTGGGCCGCTGAGCCCCGAACCACTGACTCTTGAGGGGAACGTTTAACATACAGAGTAACAACGCCAAGTGTGTCAACATGTATCTATATAAAGTAACATAAACGACAGGATCAGAATACAGTCATAAACAGAACTTAAAAAACAAATGGACAAAATCCAACGCCTAACCCAGCAACAATTCTTAACTTAACAAATATACAATAATAAACTATTCTTACAAAAACAATATCTCGCTTACATTTGTAAATCAACATTACGTTAAACTATCTAAATAACGGAAGGAGACATTCTCCCCGTCTCCCCACTCTCATATTCACCCCGTCATGCACCCACCATGAGGATCGCTGGGCAGGCGGCCGTAATAAAATGATGGGCACAGATATAAATCCAAACTAATGCACACGGTAAACCACAGCTAACATTATTATATATCCGACCGCACACATTTTCGTGTATTTAAACAGCTGGTCGATAATATTTTGCAAGCATAAAATATGACAAGAATGAAAGTTCTTTTCCATTAAATCTATTTAATTTATTATACTATTTTATACAGTTATTTCTAAAAAACCATTTATACAGATTACTGTGTAGTGCCGTTCCAAACACATGTGTCGTATTCAGAAACGTTTTTCTGAAACTGGTATAGGAGATTATATAATGTGGAAAATCTTGTCGGGCCAGACATTGGAATAACTACATTCAACACGTAATGCGTAGCATTGTTTTACCGTGCGATGATTAAGTGTAGAGAAACACAAAGGGTGCGTACTGTTTAATTCCTTTTATACGGAAGAATAATTAATCTAACGTTCCTCAATGTTACGTAATGCGTGCATTATGTGTCGGTTTGGCATTTAGCGTTTTGTATGTTCGTGGTGTAGCCATATGCTGATTATTACGTCATTTTAACAGGAGCTTGATGTTTGCAATTATGAGGCGCGTGATAGGCATAAGTAAAACTGTCTAGCAGTGTGACGTACTGTAAAGTGCACCCTAGTTTCTGGTTTCATTAAATATTGGACTCAAAATTTTATTAATTTTCGGATTTGAAATCATAATAATTTGCATTGTGGCATGAAAATTTTCAAACGTTTATAGTCTAGATTATGAACAAATGTCATTTATAATTTTCTCTGTAAAGTTGTCTTCAAAGAATGAAATTTAATTTTTTCTAATTCTACCTTTACTTTCTTTTTCAGCACTGCGCCTTAATACTGTTGTAACAAAAAGATAAAACAGTCCCATTACAGACTTTAACATGCCCAAAGTTTTCCAGGCATTTAAGTTTCTCCGATTACGTGACAACGTCACAGGTTCGTGGTACCGCTACCGGCCGCATTTACACCCCGGAAATACTACCGGTTCTCATTTCTGTTAGAGGCCGAGTCAAACCCTGGACCACAGTGCATTGGAAGGATATTTTATCAATGAAAAATCCACTGAAACCACCCGGAATCGAGCTACAGACCTTCCGGTTTGTAGCTCAGCACCTTAAACACTGTACCGCAGGTGACGTCCAATAATGTTGTATGCCTTTCCGAAATATTTCTTGTCGGATCTTCACCATCTAATGATATGTTATGTTGTAATAGTTTTTACTGCAATTTGTTTTAAGCCATATGGCAGCGGTAGGTAGAATTGTAAATAATAGGAAAGAGACAGGACATAAAGAGAAACAATAAATATAGTAATAAAAAATACAAAACACAAATTATAGAACTAAAATATTAAGCAAAACAAATATAATTAGAATAGTAGAAAAAATATGTCGATTAATTATAAAATAACAAATAGAAGCAACTAATAATCGAAAATCGTACTGCACACAGCCTACATGGAGCTACTTAATTATAAATCAATAATAATAAAAAATTTCACCTAGGATATTCACTTCAATCTACTTCACTTCACTTCATTGCATTTCACCACACTTCATTCCCAAATTTTCAGTTCCTTCACTTATGAACATTTCGTCACAACCCTTTAAAAAGACTTCACATCTCATTTATAATTAATTTCCTAACAATCAGTCTTAAAATATGTGTTTTACAGGAGAAAGTAGATGGTGCCTCTGCATGCAGTTTGTTCCACATTTTGATTGTCCTATTTACACAGCAGTGTTAACCTTATGTCATTTTACCAGATGCATGACCTTTGGGAGTAATTATGTGTTGTGTGGAAGTATATTGTTAAATGCCTCGTTAAACATGTTTAAGCTGTATGGCGTACTGTGAATAGCACTCTAAATTTTGATTTATTAAACATTAGACGCAAATTTGTACAATATTTTGAATCTGAAATCAGGTTTATCTGCATTGAGGATTTCAAACTTTCAGGCGTTAAGTGCCTAAAACATGAAGAAAATCAATAGTTATTTTTCTCTGAAACTTTCCTTTAAATATCTAATATTACTAGTATTTACATTGCTCCTTTCACTTTCTTTTCTAAACCTTCGTAATTTATAATAATTTATACCTTCCGAAACATTTTTGCTATATTTCCTCGTCTCATGTAACAAACTTTACCAACATTTCACTCTCACTCACAATATTCACAACACTCACTCCTTCTTCTTTTGTACAAACTAACAATTGCTTATATATTTTTTTCAACAAGAACTTCATTATTTCCCAATTTCACGTGACAAAAGAATTGATTATAATAAATTTCAATCACATTGGCCTATGAAAGAGCTGACTCATTGTAACTCAGAAATTTTTATTGGATGATTTTAATCGCTTGAAGTCAAATTCTTTCTGTTCTAATTTTTGGACATGTTTACACTCGATTACGTTACTGTGTTAGCAAAGTTATAGTGACAGAATACTATATGATCTACCGAGTGTGTCTGTGCCTAACTGTGTGACCTATGAACCTCACCAAACAGTCACCATAGCCTTCAGTGTAGCTGTATCTCCACAGAAACATTTGGTTCACTTACAGACACACGAATTGCAGTTGGCATCTTCTTGCAAGTCTTCTACAGTGTGGTTGTTTGTCATGTGGGACCTTTAATAGGGCACGTTTCACAACTAACTTTGTCTTCGAAGGCAAATATATCTTCACAAGAATACCTGACAGTTACAATAATGCTTTATAACCGTGAAAATTTATAAATATTTTAAGCCAAATAACCGAAGTTCAGTAGATGTCGTGTGGTCCACATGCTGCACAAAGACAGTGTGAATACCGACTGTGAATATGGAGATTCACAGACAGATCCATCCTTTGTGTCTGTCGCACTGGGTGAATTCACTGCAACGAAGTTAATGTCCTGCATTTTTAGTGTTCAATGTACATAATTCGACTGTAGAGGACTGGAATATATTATTGTGTCAGGACCGTCTTGTTGGCTGACTCCTGTATATCGAAGTATAACAGACATTGCTTTCCGACTTGTGAGTTAAACGTGTCGTCTGTCTGTCACTGTAGCTCTCTGCAGGTAGTAACATTCTTACTGTCAATTTTATAAGGGAAAATTGTGAAAACTTTGTGGCCTTGACCGTTGTGTGGCATTGGACATTCAGCCCCATTTAGCAGTAAAGTTGAGAAAAGTAGAGACATTTCTCCACTCTCTGTGTAGGTCATCATGACCTGTTCTAATGTAACCTTACATTCGTAACTGAGGAGTATAAGGGGGAGATTATTGTAATAAAAAACGTAGAGGACCACCTTGTTTGTAATCGCTGTGCTTACATCAGTGTGTACAAACAGGTTGGTACTTCGGTAATAAGACACAGTAATTGTTTAGAATGTCGTTATTATTCGGAATGCTAAGGACAGAATTATACCATGCCAGTCTCCTTCGGAATTCCCACATCTTTGTTAATATATAGGAATAAAGTTTTTTGCTTAATTGAAATTGTTTCTTTCTTTCTTATCCTGACCTATTCTACCGACGAATTTTAAGATTAGAATTTCATAGTTCGGTATGATACAATGATACATGCTCGTGCACACTGACACACGTACACACACACACACACACGCGCGCGCGCGCATAAACCCAAACGCACACACATATACTAAAACATAAAGAAACTAACACACTAACACAAACACACAGACTGTAAACTCGCATGAAATTTTGATCGACCAATCGGAAATATATGTACCTGACAACACCCAACAGTCTCAAGAACAATTTGAGAAATGTCAAACATGCGAAATATCACAACGTACATCTCTGTTACTTTATTTGTTTATTTCCTTTATTTCATAGTACTAAATTAACATCAGTCTGTGTAATTGGGAGGTCTTACTGAAACCTCATCGCTTAATTTTCACACCATGTTTTGCGAAATTAAATGAAGTGTGTCTTCTCATTCGGCTACGTGCCGACCATTTAAATGTCGTCGTTGTGCCAAGCTACTGTTTGATTCTCACAGCACTATTAATTTGTAAGCGCTTTCGCGAAATTACAAAGTGGATATAGGTTTCTTTTCGTCTGTCTCTCCGTCAGTCCCTTCGTTCGTCTATCTTACCACACGGAACTTGGGTCCAGTGGATGTGTTTTGACGAAAATATATATTTATGTATGTACCGTTCATGGTGTATAATTTACATTTGAGACCGTCAATTACACAACATATTAACAGTAAAATTTATTTTGTAAATTACTTTATTAAATATACATTACTGTCAATATATTGAGCATTTATTTATCTGAATATGTTTTAAAATAATTTTGGAATATCTGTCACTAAAATTAAATTTCATTACAATCTGAAAATTATAAAGAGAATGTTTATTTATTTTATGATTACATTTTCAAAGCTGTTTTGAAATTTGAATTTTTCAGTACACATTTTTGAGAAGACCAAGACACGTATGTTATGTTTTATAATGTCTTTCCGAAAATTGTTCGCTTGATTAGATAATTGGAATAATATGGCAGCGAGTGGGAAGCCGGCCAACAATATCAATATTATATGGTGCCTGTTACGCTAAGAGCAAATTTTATAATAACTAATTTGCTATTTTTGTTTTGTTATTTTAATTTGTGTGTGTTACACAGCATCTTTGGGAGCGAGATTAAGGCCGGTATATGACGTCATAGCTTCCTTTCTTTGTCTCAACTCAGCGTGGCTTCAGCCAGTCGCAGTCTTCCAGGGTCAGTAGTGTATGCGTGTGTAGCAATCCAAGGGGGAACAAGTAGGCAGCACGTCTCATTCTATTTGTGATATAACAAAGGTGATAATTCTGGGCTGCTTAGGGCAGTAATCAGTTTCAATACTCATAAGGAGTATATGCTTGAGTGCATTTATCTACAATCAAGTTGTTAATAATATCAATTGAACGAACAGCATTAAATGAAATTGCGTGTGCAATATACTACTACATTATATAACAGTACATTCAGTGAATAATTTGGTACTAAATGATAACTAATTATTGTGTATGGCAAGTCGACATTAAGATTGTTACTTTTAATAATAATTCATAATCGTTAATGAACCAGCAAGTACTGACAAACTAATACCCTCTTTGTAGCTTTATGTTCCACGAGGCGACAGTGTTTGAGCATTAGATGCTCGATAGTTATGGCTACAGACTCACAGAATGCTTCCTTTTTTAACAAAAATATTATTCGAAAATTTCTCACTGTTACGTTGTAAACTTTCCGCTGATTTTTAGCATTTTAATATTTCTGCTCTCTTTTTAGCATTTACCATTTTGATTGTGCGTGGTGGATGCGAGTGCTTAATATTACGTCACTGTAACAGGTGCTTAACGTTTGTAATTATGTGCTGCGTTGAATAATATTGTGAAATGCATCAGTAAACTGGTTAGTTGTATGACGTATTGTGAACTGCCATATAACGTCTTGTTTCATTCAAGAAATTGTCGGAAGATTTGTTGTTATATGCCGGATTTGAAAGCAGACTAATATGCATTCTGGCACATAAACTCTAACAAGTGTAAATATATCGTCTGTAAAAAATATTAAATGTGTATTTTTCTATGAAAATTTCTGGGCCCCACTTTTTCATACCGTATATGTTTCTAGATTAATTAAGCACCTCTTATTCATGTTCGGAATTCACGAGTTTAGAAAATGTTGGGGAAGAGAAATTCATTAGGCCTTTCTCAGCAAATATTACTGTATCCGAAATTGAGGTACATAATATTTCCACTTTGCTTTAGATGTGTAATCACTGCCGGAACTGACAGAAAACTTCGAAAAATATGCACTGGAACTTGTGCATACCAGATTTTCCAAGTGCTACACTAAAGTAAATCCCGCCGTTGATAATTCTGCAGTACCGGTATACCGCCACGCATTCTCTGAGACGGCACAAAATGGAGATGTGCAGTTAGCTTCATTGTCCGACGGATTTCCCACCACAGAAGGGACCGCAGTTATGGACTGAATTGGAGGCATGGAATGACAACCAGAAAGACGGATTGGACAAGAGGAATTTCTTTTCCACAATTATGGGAACCGAACCACCTCCGTTCAGAACGCACGATAGTCAACGTATACTTAGACATTCGTCGAATTCAAAAATAATTCCCATTTAATTACATTTTGTTCTTAACTCCAAGATTCAAAGTGAGGGAAAGGAAACGTATATGTTATATTTCAGTTAATTAAATATTTTTTCTATTCCTTGTACAACAATTTATATAAAAGGAATACATTCAGTTGTCCAAAATGTCTAAAATCATGGAAGGTTGCTTTCCATTTCCTACACTAGTTTTTCTATGCGTAACTGCGTTCTTCTCTTGACGATTGTGCCTAGTTCCAGTGATCTGTCGGAAATGGCTCCAGCTGTGTGACATCTATGTCGTTCTGTTGCAAATCTTTCAAAACATCATTCAATGCATTTTTCTCTGGCTGTTTGCTTCGATATCCCACATATACCTCCACTGAAATCAGATAATCGGCCGTGGTAAAATTGGAAATTCCATTCTGTGGAATTTTCTAAACTGTGAATAATACTATATATTGTGTTTCTGCCTTTCACAAATCTCCCGCTGTCTTCCCTCTATAGTAGATACACCTTTCCGCTTTAATAGACAATCCATACAAATATACGCCGAGGCTATATAGCGTTCTTTAGCTTTACAAACTGGTTGACCTAGGCCTAAGCGAAACGCACGGAATAATATATGAAGGGGGCAAATTTGAACAATGGGCACTGTTGAACAAATTAAATATTTTGGCTTCAGTAAAAGTGTAAGTCACTAATTTTCAAATTCGAAGTGTTAACCCTGCTCAGAATTTGACATCCACTTTCCCTCCATTGTAGTGTTTAGTCTGGTTTATGTGAAGTGGCAAGTAATGGATAGTTGAGGAAGATAATTTTTTAAATTTACCTTCTAAATGAATCGTGTCTGCATTATGTTGGTAGAGGTAAGTTTCATTATGTCTTATTAAATAGGATTTTCCACTTTATCTTGTGCTATATTTGAACATTGCTCTAAAAGGTACATTTGAACAATATTTATGTGTGCCCCTTTAGGTATGCATGATCTTCTATTTTTGTAAAATCTGATGGTTTTTTTACATAAAGCAAATGAAAGTTTCGTACATATTTAAATAAGATAAATAATCCTGATGTACTCGTAGTAGTTATACAAAGAGCTGCCAGACCTGAACAGGAACTGAGGCTCTCCGTAAGATTTGCAGCTTCCAGATAAAAGATGGAAGACCCATAGAGCGCTGCATTCCAGAATTTAAAAAATCAACAGTTTTGACGTGACCAATGGGCCCAATGTGTCTACTTCACTTTACACAAGTTGACAATTTTTCAATGTAAACCAGAAATTGATATTAGTGGACTGCGTAATTAAAAGTTCTAAACTGAATTACTTATGAAATATAAAGTATTTCGTAATGTCATGCGGTTATAACAGAAGACTGCAGAGTAAATTTCCCAGTAGCTGGATTGATAAGAAGATTGCGGGAATTGTCTCGTTACTGAACTTCGTGATAAGACACAACAACACCGCTTCGTCAGATCGAAAATACAAGTCTCTCGAGTACCACAGCGTTAAACGAAAAAATCGTAAAAGAATTCTCCGACAATTATGAGCGTGCACTTAAATCATGGAATTTTATTGCTGGCAGAATGTATTACAATGACGAACCTCGACTGTCTAGAAAATACAGTCTACTAATATTGTTGAGCAATATGGAAAAAAGGCTGATGATTGTTGCACCAACTGGAAGCTTGGGGTTAATTAATATTCCTTAAAGCAGATGGTTCACAGGACCTCTAATGTTGAAAGTCACTGAATTTCTTAATAACATATCAGATGCTCAAAAAAAATTCGTATAATTGTAGTAATGGACTATTACAAAAATTCATTGCGTTCTTGATTCCATTCTCTATGCAAGACAAAACGCCATCACATAAGTAACTTTTCCTCCCCGCTGGTCTCATCGATTACAGTCACTGTATGTAGGGGAGAAGAGACCATTTAAAGGAAATTATTCGTGGCACAACATGATTGGATGATTGCAAATCCCGGTAAAGTGATGTCAGTCCTTCACCTGGCATCATTGAAATATGCTGTAATTCAAGCTTCTTTTACTGCGAAGTATATAATAGCAGCTTTTGCTAAGAATTGTATATGGCAATTGTAATGATTTGACTTCAGTGACTAGGATTTCGAGCTATCAACTGTTACAACTATGGAAAGAGGAATTCGTAACCAAGAGAAATTTCTAGGACTAGCAAAGAGAGCCTTTAACCAGGAGATGTGCGTCCATTCCCAAAGCCTGGACCAAGATGCGACAGAAAACAGAGGAAGAAGTTGATGTCTCGCATTTTACCGATTCTCCAATAATATATTCCAGTGAACAAGAAGCACTTGTAAGGGCAGTTGTAAAGAAGGAATATTGCAAAGAGTCTAAACGCTATAGGTACAAAATATCGAAGAAGAATATTACAAAAATTTGTTACCTCTTCTAGTGAATTTGATTAAAAATTTGCAATGAGAAATTTGACGATTTATTTGAAACTGCTGGGACAAGTGAAGAACAAGAAATAACTGCAGATGATCCTGTGTTGATTTAGTTTCCTACTCACACAACCAATTTGCTCTAGGCTGGGAAATTTGAAGGAAACGAAGCTTCCACATTAAGGTGAAGGTAATGCCGATACATGATGAGATATGGCAGTTTTGCTTTTCTGTTAAAGATAACAAAATGAAACAGAAAGTGAAACCACTGAGGCTAAGATTCTACGACAAATTTATTTCGGTTTTAATGTATGCGTTACAACTCTGAAATTCTGTGGTATTAATTCCTTGAGGAAAGAATTATGTGGACAGAGGAAGAGTGTGTTTTATGGACATTAAGTTCGTTTACATACATTTATATTCAGAAATATTTTTTGTGTTCAAATGTGCTCCAAATTTGTTCAAATATACCGCAAGCATGAGGCTGGTTTTTACATAGCCCATCGTCAGAGATGAATACTAAATTAATTGAGCCTGTGTCTTAAATTATATTTAAACATATCTCATATATACTAAATACTGTGCAGTTTCAGTATCATACCACTTGTATTGAACGAAATGTTCTTCAGAGAAAATATTTTATAAATTTTTTTCAAAGGTTCCACAATATGGATGTAGAAAACATAATTATTTACAAATCCTCAATTTGTGTATCTAGCTTTATCTATCCAGCATGCAGAAGGCTCGCACAGTGTTATATTATCATTTGTTCCGTTTATGGCCCTATCATATTTTTCGTATTAAATCAAACTTGATACAATTATCAGAAAAGAAATATTTGTATATAAATTATCTTTCTTGATTTTGTCCACAAATTGTTCTGGAGAAATTTCCATTTCTAAGAAGAATTCGTTACAAAGTTTCCATATATATATAAATATGTATATATATATATATATGTGTGTGTGTGTGTGTGTGTGTGTATATATATATATATATATATATATGTAAGCCTTTATGTAATGTAACCATTAAATTTGTCTGAATTTAGCAAATTTGAAGTTTCTTTAAATATTTCTTAAATTTCTCAAACAACTTATTTCTATTCGTCCAGTGGAAGCTCAGTTGTTCGAAGTGGACAGCCGAATGGACGGACAGCCATCGCGAAACGAATACTCGCTTTTCGGAAATGTGCGAAATGACAAATATAGTTGACTTTCTTATTTATATAAAACATTCACAAGGCACGGACTTACCTATTGCGGAATT
>Ga0123352_10007292_pt1 | contig 17026 bp, 17 predicted proteins | sample TergutLab28metaG_FD_89700 | JGI IMG/M metagenome (GOLD analysis project Ga0123352, IMG submission 89700) | Labiotermes labralis P1 segment gut microbial communities from Petit-Saut dam, French Guiana - Lab288 P1 | ecosystem: Host-associated > Arthropoda: Insects > Digestive system > Gut ... | reverse complement strand
TTATTAAATTAAGGAACTTACAAGTAATACCATAAAATTCCAATTTAGCAAGCAATATTTTGTGATTAACACAGTCAAAGCCATATGTAAGTAACAAAATATACCATCAACAATTTTTTTTTTTTGTTTATGGCATTGAGTATTGCATTAAGTAATTTATGTGTTGTTGCTTTTACAGTAGAATTTATTCTAAAACCATACTGTTCATCAGCTAGTATGTTACTGCCAACAAGATGTTGATATATTCTCGCATATATCAGCTTTTCAAATATTTTTGAAAAGGACGTTATTAATGATATAGGTCTGTAATTTGACATGTCACTTTGTTTCCTTTTTTGAATAAGGGCTTTACTACAGAGTATTTCAAACGTGAAGGAAAGATAAGTGTTGATAAAGACTGATTACAGATATAAGTTAGCTTGAAATAATGAACTGTGAACTAGCTTTTAGGATTCTTTTAGAAATTTCATTGTAGCCATGTAAGTTAGAAGGTTTTAGAAATGCAACAATTTTTTAATAATAATAATTTATTTAGTTGATGTATATTGAAATTTAATACTAGGAAAAGTTTTTTTAAAAGTTTGATATAAATATTCCTTAGGATGGTTTATATCCAATTTTCCTATATTGAGTTTACCATCATTGACTGTGATGGCTGTAGATTTAAAATAGTCATTCAGAAAGTTAGATATTATTTGGCAGTACGTAATACATTTCCCATCAATCTTTAAAGTCTTGAATTCCTTGTATACTGTCCTCCTATTGGTTATAGATTTCACAGTTTTCCATGTCGTATTAATTTTATTCTCAGCTGTAGTAATTTTAGTATTATAGTATGATTTTTTTAATAGTGTGTAATAGTGTTTTATAAATGTATTTATAGTGATTCATAATTTTGATAACAAATAGATAGACAAAAGTCTCCTCTTAAGAAACACAAATGTTTAATATAGGGAGTAACCCATCTAGTATCTATTGCAATGATCATATTATTTTTTGTTTCCCTTATTAAAGGAAAATTGGAATGAAAATTCCTTAAAAATGTGTTTAAGAAAGAGTTAAATATGATATTTAGTTCCTTTTCTGCAAAGATATCTTCCCATAACTCAAAACTTAGGCCCTATTTAAAATCATTTAATGAATTTTCATTGATACTCCTAATATTTATAATATTATATATTTGTTCGCAGTGACCAATATCATGTATCATATTAACTGAGTGTCATGGTCAGATAGGCCATTATAAGCAGGGAATATTACAAAGTTTCCTTGTCTAGAAAAATGTATAAAGATATTATCAATGGCAGAGATTGTAATCTTCTGAATTCTAGTTTGAAAGTCAACTGTATCAAAGAGGTTATATGAAACAAGTAGTGAGTTTGACTTTTCCTGTAAGTATCAACCAAATACAGCATGTTAATATCTTCACATATTATAGATGTAGTATTGGGCTACATAAAGAGCTTTAAAATACTCTCTGATTTCAGTAAAAAATTCTTAAAATTACCTGAGGTTACTTTATAAATAGAAAAAAATATAGATAGTAGATTTAGACATCTCTAGTTGTACTCCATGAATTTCAATATCATCTAAACAGTAGTTGTTAATGTTTATTTACAAAATTTTATACTTTTATGTACAAAAATACCTTGTAACAAATGTTTTCTTCAATAGCTAGCTCCCAAGATATAGTTTTCTATACTGATATTATCTAAATCTGATTTACGTGATGTTCTGTTATACAGATAATATGTGGAAGATCAGGATGTAAGGAACTAAGCAATTCATTGGTTTTATGTTTATGTCCAGGTATGTTTTGGTGGTAGACTTTTATTGAATTATGAGGTAAAAATAGTCTAGAATGATTATTATTCTTATTGTTAATATCACTACTATTATCATCTTTCTCATCAACATTAATATTCTGTCTTTTTGGTACTAAAGTTGCATTTTTCTTTGAAGGAATTGTGTTACTGTTTATAATTAGTGGTGTATTATTTATGCATTTATTATTCACAAATTGTTTTTTCTCATCCCTTATCTATAGCTTATTACTTAAAATTTCCTTTAAAAAATCATCTCTTTCTATTGTTTCCTTCAGTATTTTTCCCTTGTTAATTTCACTATCACAATTTTGATGGGAGTCTTCTGATTCTGGAGTATCTGTACACTTACATTACTTCTACCCTCACTCTCATCACCTTCTGATTTGATATTTGCCTTTCCTTGTGAGTCATGTTTTTTTGCATGTCACTTACTTTATTATTTTTCCTTTTCACACCGAGAGTTTCAATTTTTCCCTCACATACTGTCCATGGTAGAGGCTATTTTCATCGTCATTTATTTCTTTACCTCGTGTTCAGATGTTGCCCATGCATCATGTAGAAGTCCCTCTCAATGCCCACATTTATCATTCCCACATTTTTTAACCTCTTCATCCTATTCCATAGCTTCCTATTAAATGCCTGCACTGCATTATTTACACATGAATACCTAATCTATTCATGTGTATGAGGGACACTCATCAGGATCACATTAGTAAGATTTGAATTTTTTTTTTTTAATTTACATATGTTTCATGCCATCAACTGAGTTATTTCTTGCCACAACATTACAGTCCCCCCACACAGCACTACCACATTCTTCTTTGTTAACTGTTGAATATTCACTCTTGCTGTATCTTTTTATGAACTTAATTCCTGATCCTGGACTTACAAAACCGAGAACTTCAAAATCGTTACTTCAGAGCCACACCCTCTGGTGTGGCTATCGCCTACGATTATGACTTTATGCGATTTCTTTTCCAATATATACTTACTTACTCCATGCAGCAGATTCCATCTTGAGAATCTAACCAGTTATAGCTAGTCAAGAAATTCCCCGCATTTTATGGAACCCGAAGGTTCATTACCACATTCACACGTACCTGCCACCTGTCCCTATCCTGAGCTAGCTTGATCCAGTCCATGCCTCCACATCCCACTTCCTGAAGATCCATCTTAATGTTATCCTCCCATCTATGCCTGGGTCTTCCAAGTGGCTCTTTCCCCCAGGTTTCCCCACCAATACCTTGCATACACCTCTCCTCTCCCCCATAAGTGCTCCATGCCCCACCCATCTCATTATTCTCCATTTAATAATCCAAACAATACTGGGTGGGGAGTACAGATAATTAAGCTCCTCATTATGTAGTTGTCTGCACACCCTGTTACCTCATCCCCCTTAGGCCCAAATATTCTCCTCAGCACCCTATTCTCAAACACCCTCAGCCTATATTCCTCACTCAACTTGAGCAACCAAGTTTCACACCCATACAAAACAACAGTCAAAATTATAGTTCTGTTTATCTTAATCTTTAAATATTTTGATAATAAATTGGAAGACAAACGATTCTACACTGAATGAGTGCAAGCATTCCCTGACTTCATTCTGCTCTTAATTTCTCCCTGAATATAATTTTGATTTGTTAAGGTTGTTCCCAAATATTTGAAGTCTTCTGTCCTCTCAAACGTATCTCTATAATGTGACTTTTTCCTGCATTCTGATCTCGAGACCTGATAGTGTACTTAGTTTTATCAGCATTTACTTCTAGTCCAATCTCCTTACTAGTAACTACTAAAACTTCTGCATTTTTGTTTATAGTATATACCCTTCTCCCAATATACTATCATCATCAGCATAAACCAGAAAATGACGTGGACCATTTAATTCCAGCCCATCCTGGTTTACTTGAATCCTCCTAATGGCATACTCTAAAGCGAAGTTGAAATGCAGTGGCGATGAAACATCTAGTTTAAAACCATTCCTAATAGGAAACATGTCAGAGGAGACTTTGCCTATCCAGACCCTGCTATACATTTCATTCAGACACATTTTTATTAGCCTTACAAGTTTCATGGGGATACCAAAGTCAATCAAAATATTATACAAGACCTCCCTCCTAACTGAATCATAAGCTTTCTTGAAATCTATAAAGAGCTGATGCACTGCTTTATTGTATTCCCATTTTTTTCTCAAGTATTTGACAAATTCATAATACATGATCAGTAGTTGACCTGTTGCATCAAAATCCACATTGATGTTCCCCAATAATTTCCTCTGCATATGGAGTTAACGTTGACAGCAGGATGCTGGATAAAATTTTGTATGTAGTTGACAAAAGTGATATGCCCTTATAATTACTACAATCTGTTTTATTGCCCTTCTTATAGGTAGGTACTGTGATCAACTCCTTTCACTCCTCAGGCAATTCCTTCTTATTCCAAATAGAAATAATATGTTTATGGATCTCATAGCAAATTGTTTTAACCCCTGCCTTAATCAGTTCTGATGGGATTTGATCAGTACCTGGTGATTTGTGACTGTTTAGCTTTTCAACAGCCAACTCAAGCTCAAAGGCACTCAGCTCAGGCACCAGTGGTTCTGCTGTGTGTCTTTCTTTCTGCCTATCATCATTAACCCCATGTACATTCAGTAGCTCAGAGAAATTGTTCCTCCACCTAGCCAAAATACTGTGGGAGCCTGTAATCAAATCACACTTCTCATGCTTTACTATATTAATTCGAGGCTGGTAACCCTTCTTAGAGTCATTGATGCACCTATACAAGTCCTTAATTTTTTTTTAACTTACTGTTACTTTCATGTTCCTCAATTTTAGCTCTCAGATATTCCTTCTTTTTGTTCCTGAATTGTTTGCTACCTTCACAGCTTACACTGTTTGGATTATCTGAATTGCCCTAGCTTGGGTCCTGTACCCACTGCATTTTAGCCTGCTTCCTTTGGTCTAAGAAAACTAAACATTTTCATCAAACCATGGTTAATGCTGCTTCAATTCTTGCAGACCAAGACTCTCTTTAGCTGTTGTTTTGATATTCTCTTTAATGCTCTCCCAAGTCATATTTATGTCCTTGCTATCACTTAAGTTCTCCAAAGCTGCAAACCTCTTTTAAACCTCAGTCTGTTACTTTTTCCTATATGAACTTCATTCCTGATCCAGGATTTACAAAACCAAGAACTTTAAAATCATAATATAGCAGTTATTTTACTTCGGAGGCACATCCTCTGGCGTGGCTATCTCCTATGATTATGACTTTGTGCAATTTCTTTTCCAGTACTCTCCATTTATGATTCTTCATCTTATCTCTACTTATGCCTTTGGCATTTAAGTCCCCTAACCTTTTGGCATTGTTTTGGGGTTTTTCGCCATTCGTATCATTACACAGTAGGTTGTAACGATTTTATATTACTTGTATATGATGAGTAACCGTTTGCCCTGTGCATGTGCTTTTCGTATGTTTCCTTGCCACCACTTTTGCCCATGATAAATCTGTTTCAAACTGTTCACTAATGATGTCCTTCAGGCTTTCTATCTGTGCTAGAAGAATATCAATATCCATTTGAATAACCTCTTTTACGGTCGGCCTCTCGGTGATGTGTGGCATGTGAGTCAATTCCATCACATCCCTTTTTTGTCCTTCAAGTTCCCCACACTTCAATGATCCATATAACAATTCCTCACAATATTCACAAGAAAATGTTATACTATTATTAGAACTTTGATAAAACTGACTACCATCTTCATGTGACGTGTACACTGACTGTCCCTGTGACACCATGTTGATGTGAATGAGTTAACTGATAAAACTCAGTAATTAATTGCTTATTGGCAGTTGAATAAAACCGAAACATATTGAATTGTAAGAAAAAAATGAAATAGTACAGTGTACATTGTTGGTTTATTCTCTTATTGTACTGAGATACATTGTAAATGTCCTAAAATTGTAATGAGAGCAGTAGCCATTGCTGCATCACATCTGCAGTTCATAAACTATTAATGACTGATTTAACTCTATTTGGTATGGCTTTTTTCGCCAAAGTATTCCTGTAAATCACGCTCTGATGTGATGTCGGATTCATGAGTAACAGCTTGGCTCATGATATTGTCACAAAGAGTATGTACTGTTCGTACATGTATTTTTACTTTCTACAGCAGTCTGGAGAGGGATAGGAACGTAAGTGACATGGGTCAAAAAGGAGTACTTATGTAACATTATGTGGGAAAATCTGTCACATTTGTTTCATGTACTAAGATTACAGTTTTATATTATGTGAAGCCATGTAGTTTGTTAGACGTGTAGTGATGTTCCAGGGGAACCTGATTCTTCTGTAATCAGGGTGAATGAATTCATCTACTCTCATAGCAACATGTTTGTCATAGACTACATGGCATCATATTCCAGAAGATGGTTTTCTTCATAGTCCATGCCCTGGAAACCTCCATTCTTAAATATTCCGTGTATTGCTACTACAGCTATGAATTTCTGTGGAGTACTCCGCTAGCTGACATTAAGGCCACCTTCAGTTCATACTAACCTCCAGATACACATTTTTTGTTTAAACTGACAATCCAGTACCAATACCAGGATGAAGTAACAAAATAGGATCCCTAAAGACATAACTGTGCAACCCACACAAAAAATACGTACGTTCATAAAAATGGAGTTTAAACAACATATTTTGAACTCTTTATCTTGAAAAAGAGTATTGTCTTCAGTTTTAATTTGCAGGTATTAGTGTTAAACTTTATGTAATAATTTACACCATTTCAGTATAACTGCAGATTTTTCAGCCTCATTATTTTGAGAAAATTTCACGCTATAAAAACATACTTTGTGTGAAGGAATTATATCTCATTTGTGATATAGGTTTGGTTATATACTAACAAATTAATTTTCTCTAAATATTTTTATTGGTGATATCTGATGATGGCCTCTAAGGCTGAAACAAGTTGTGTGTGTAAGTAGTATAACATAGAACTACACAAGTTTGTTCTGATTAATGGATTACATAAAACCTTCCTTGATAACTGACAAAATATATACTTCATTGAATGGTGATGCACATACTGGAACACATGGTGACTGGCACCACAGTTATGACTCACAGTGTCCATGTTAAACACAATTGTGAAAAATTGCTGAGCAGTTTCAAGGAGCTGAAATCACTGACACTATGGTCACTGGAGAAAGTGGAATCTGATCTTGCTGCATGGTTCAAGCAAGCATGTGCAAACAATGGTTCTGCAGGTGGCACTGTCATCAGAGATAAGGCCTTGCATGTCACTGCTTGTCTGGGAGTAGACAACTGCACTGGTTCTAGTGGCTGGATGTACAGGTTGAGAGACATTTTGAGGTGAAAGCAAGAGTGCTGATTCAGAAAGAGTATATGACCGGAAAAATTACCAAATCTTGCAAGAGATTACCACCACTTGTAACTGGCAATGGTAAGCCAGTATTTCTCTCAGATTGATATAAAGTGCCCACAATGTATTATGCTAATCTGTATTTGTGGATGAGCACTATGATATTTCAATATAAAAAAAAAACAGGCAGGAAAGTGGATATCATAAATCTAAATATCTTGCTTTCCATTGCTCAGTGTCCTGCCCACTGAAAGAACACTACATTCTCAGGAACATAAAAGTTGCATTTCTCCCAGCTAACTGTACCATCCTGTAGATCTGGGAAGCATTGATGAATTCAAATGCAGTTATGTAAAGCAGTTTACTTGAAAAATTTTGATGTGATAGATGGTAGACTGCTCCATGATGCTGCAGATATAAAGTTGGATGTTGATAACTCTTGACTGCTATCAAGAACTGTTTTGGTTTGCCACTGGTCATGTCATCTGCAATGATGATATTGATGATGATGATGATGATGATGCAGTGAAATTTACTGAAGGTGAAGAAAATGACTGTTATCATTTGTAACCTCTCACAATGCAGTTTAGAGGACTACATGTGACTGCCCTCGACATCTGTGCAGTCTAGTGTTGAGCATTTGTTGGACCAGCAGTTGACCGGCCAGAAGAACCAAAAGAGGAAGAACAAATTTCAGATATAAGGCAACATTCTTAGATACACTAAAGGTCTAACTGCAGCTGATTTTCATTTCCTGTATTTTATCCTTTCTTTGATTTTATATTAAACTTGAGGTGATATCTGTAAATTTGTTATAAAAATTTCAAAATAATTTACACAGTTAGGTGTACCACTTATTTTTCCACATGCAGCCTGCAGACCATCCCACAGTAATGGGTGTGGCCCTTTGCTATCATCAGACTGGGGATATACGATATAAAGGAATATTTACATGCCTAAGATGTCATATAAACATGGAAATTGTTTTTATTTGGCAAGTTTACCTGAAACTTGTAAAATATGGTATGACAGTGAAGCAGTCCATAACTGGAGCAGAAAAATTGTATGCAAGGAAGTTGGGCAGGCCAGGACAGTCTGTATCAAGTTATATATTGGGTAGTAAAAGATGACAAGCTCTAAGAAAGATAGAACAGGTGATGGGCTGTGGCACTGTTAAATAAAGAACAAGTTTGATTTTCCCACTTTGCATATATTTTCCATCGAACGGCGCTACACGAGTTTTATCACAAATTTTAAGGCACTTCCTCAGTGCAACAATGAATGATATTATCGCAAGGTGATGAACCAATGATCTTCTCTCTCTAAAATTATTCATTGACAACACAGTATATTATTGGCGTAGCATTGCCTCTCAAGATTCGTTTCAATCGCTTGGAGCGACAATGGAATGTGTCCCTGCCAGTTTGCTCGTTACAATTTGTCAGAAGCATTGTGTATGGCACCCTAAGCTAATAATGCCCACAGGGAGATGGAGAGAGAAGTTCCAAAAGGACAAAAAAGGCTCGCTATATTTTAAGTACTAGGAGCTTGATAAAAATGCGTTATTCTGTACGACTGTCGGCATACACACTATTTAAATTTCGTAAGGTACACAAACGTATTTACGCATTCCTGGACGTTAACATGATTTACTCTTTTTTTCTACCTATTATTATTCGTGTTTAAACTAGCTATGAGCTACACATTTTAACACGACGTTCATAAAACTAGGGAAGCATTTGCAGCTAAGATTATAAGGCACAAACAAGGATGGTTTTCCGACTTTTTTGACTGACAATTTTGCTTTAATAGCAGGAAGGCAACCCAGTATCAATCATATGTACGATATCCTAAAACTTAATATTTCGCAACTCCCTTAAAATAAGAATAAAAATAAACTACTTATCATTACAACCACACCTGTCACTAATTTGGGGTTTAAATATATGTAATCCCACTTTGGTGTGAACATCAAAAATATAGAACAATGTGAAAGCCCTTCCTAGCAGCAAACATCAAATATTACTGCATTCAGAGAATCACCTTGTCAAACTTAACATAAAGTACAGTGATGTGCACCCATCCTTTGAAACAGTGAAATGATATTAGGTTGCCAGTTCCAGAGACTTCACAAACTAAGGAAAATGCAAGCACATACATTAACTTCTATCATAAGAACACATTCTCTTCAAAGTGCATACATTATTTGGAGACATATTATGTAGTGGAACCATGACACACTTAATGGTCCGCAGTGTAAAAGAAACAAGTTTATATGCTGCAGAACAAACAAAACCACATTCACATGGACTCAAAACCTACAGTCCTCTAAAAATAAAGTAAATCTTAGAAAAATTATAACAGTAATTCTCTCAATGAAAAAGAACATATTGTGGAACCAACTGCAATTAGTGCTTTCACAAAAAAAAGTTTACAGTAACATTTCTTAGTCCCAAAGAAGAGATGCCCAACAGTGATAACTCCATATTTCGATCTCTAAAACAGACTACTGGTAAGGCTTATGCTAATGGTACATTACACACATTTTATGAAACCATGACACATCTACCCCTCGGTCTAAAAATAAACTAATGCTTATGATAACGATTTCGAAGTGACGATTACCAGGCAACATATAAAGATGCACTGGACCTTTCTTCTAGACTACTCGATCAAAGTTAACAAACACCGGTTAATGATCAAGAATGCGGGTGGACGAACGGTTATTCGGCAGATTACGATTACTGTTTCGATCAAGAGAAGGAATGGATGCGATAACATTTACGCTTCGATATCGATCATCAAAAACGGATCTCCAAAGTCTTACGAAAATTGGAGGGAAGAATAACGAGCAAAATAATGAAGATAGTTACCCTATACTTTTTATGCACACTCTTATTGGTTAGCCATTTGTTTTCTACCTATTTAGGCCTTGTGATTTTGCATTTTGAGATCAACCGCTATAAACATGCATGATAAGGACATGTAAATCCATATTATCATTTTAATCCTTTACAAAAACTTATCATGCATCATGGTACAAACTAAGCAAAGCTCTTTAAATTAAATGATCATCTCTGCTTATACCAGCGCTTTCCCCATTACAAGAATATTTTATCCCTCTAAGTTGTACTTGCACCTAACCAAGATGCTTTGCTAATAAATGCCCCATTTAGTCTGTTCCTTTTATGTAAATTCTGGGCCTTACATAAGTTCATTCGCTTTACATTATAACATATATTATGAATGAACAGAAGCCAACAGTAAATCATCACTACTGTACACTTATAAAATATTTGCCTCAACATCACATATTCCCACTGCTGGTTTTACTACTCTAGGGCTGCTGTGTTCCCAGATTTGTCAAAGAAATAAGAAAAAGAAACAAGGATACTTGAATGGAAAACAGCAAACCTCTGAGTCCAAATGATGCAAAACATTTCAGAGTTTACCACATTTTGTAATGACAATGGTCTTGGTTGGTTTACCCGTCTGGTCTCCAAATGTTGAAATCTTCTCTACCAGATCAAGGCCTTCAACAACATGACCAAATATTCCAGTGAAGCCTCTCATCTCTTGCAAAATGATGCGAAACTGGGAACCAACCATTCCCAGGTTATCATGACGCTTCTGAGTACGCCTCATCCCCACAGCACCACGTACTGCAGGGAATTTAGTATCATCAGGCATGAAGTAGCCATCCTCATAAATGGATCTTCCACCACGTCCATTGTTAAGCTCAAAATCACCTGTTATGACGGATTCTCCTTCCCAGCATTGGAACACAGCACAGCCCTTGTAGCTAACACCCATTTCCCCTGTACAGAGTACACCAAAGTTCTTGGCCATCTTTGGAGCAGCATCAGGACGAACTTCAATGACAATGCGTCCATGAGGAGAGCCATTAACATCAATGCTGAAGAAATAGAGTGGATATGGGTTTGCTGGACTGCGAACATTGACAGTCATGACTGCTTGGGAAGGAGACTGGACTTGGACTGCCACAACTCCTGGTTCTTGTCCATAAGGGGGAGGTGGTGGAGGCTGAGCATGATGGACTGGAGGAGGAAGAGCAGATGGGGGTTTGTTGCCAACAGTTGAGGGAGCAGGAGCAGCAACAACAATGTGCTGAGGTGGTGGAGGATGTGGTGGGGTGACGAGATGAGTTATTGGCTGCACAGGAGGATGGTGATACTCCACAGTTCCATTCTGCTGCAAATGATGTTGTTGCTTTGTCAATACATGTCGTGAGTACAACTGTGACATACAGTAGTTGGCCAGGAAGAGGATAGGATTCTGGGCAGCAGCTACATGGTGAGGAAGACGACCTGCACCACCCTGAGGTGCTGGGGGCTCTCCTGAATGGATATTAGCCAGTGCCTGTTTCAGCAGAACGAAGTCAAATACCACCGCAGAATTGCCAATCAAGTCATCCAGCTGGCATTGCAGATACATCTCTTGATATTTCCCTTGAAGCCGCTGTTTTTCTAGAGAGAGAGATGAATAGAGAACATGGGCATCACCAGGGCCATCCACACCAGCCAGGCCAGCTCGAGCCTTACTCAGTGTCTCACGTGCCTCTGTCACTTCTGGAACATGGCTCCAACCATTTTGAAGATCTGTCTCAACATGTGTCTTGAGAGTAACACATGCCTCCAGGACCTTCAGCAAGAAGTCTCGCTGCTGCATTGCCAAACGCTGGATTTCAGACAGCATCTTACCCATTGCAACCAGTTCTAATTGAACCTGTAACACAGTGAGCACTGAATGATGATCTAATTCACAGTGGATGTGACATTTTGTAGTTGTTTCAAGAGATGCCAGTTACAGTCTTTAAAACTGAAGCTTCCATCAGACAACACCTATAACAGGGCTTGTGGTTTTCCCTAGTTTCTCCTGGCATATACAAGGAAGCATCTTAAATCAGGTTACAACTGCATCAATACTTTTTTCAATCTTAGGGACTGAAAACATTATGTACACCAAGAATAAATACAGAATAACATATATTCTTTGCAAATAGGGCTAAATGCATTTGAATAGGCCTTTTTATGTCTGGCATTGTAGTTAATGAACAGAATGTAGAATCATTCTGATGACCCAGCACCTCAACTGTATATTTCATACAATAAAATTGTTATTTAATGAGTTGAAGATCATAGGTGATGCAGGATAATGAAGAGTTAAAATAAGGAAACTACTACCTTGTCAAGTACACATAAAAAACATGAATTGAAAACCTAGACTACTTGTACCAGCTGTGGTTCGAACTGATTCCATCTCCACAAGGTGCATGTTATCATGCTTTGAAATAGTTAATATATTGTGGAGACAATTATATGTTTAATTCACCGGGTGTGTATGCACATATGCAAACCTCTGAGACAAGCTGTTCTTTGGCTTCCCCCTGAGATTTGACCTGATGACCTGGATGATCCTGTGTGGCACAAGCTCGACAAATGGCAGCACAACACGTGTGGCACCATAATGCCAATGGCATTCCATGTGTATGGCAGTTTTCACTTGGCAACACCTGGGAAAAAAGGGGTCACACTGTCTTTTCTGCAATTAATATGGAAACATGCACATTTCACTATTTACTATTCAGTGCCTCCCACACATGCAATACAAGCCACTGTTATTTATGTAAACCTAATGCACTATTCCTTGTGAGCTTTACCAGATTCACAGTTTTGCATAGACATTCATGATTTTTTCATAACCGTTACGCTACAGCCTGTTACATGAGCTGCTGTATTCAATTCAAATACACACTGTTGAGAAATGTTCTACCTTGTGGACAAAAAAGGATGTACATTTAATGGGAGAACACTGCCCTGTTCATCCATTAAAAGTTACTGTATGTATATTAGAAGAGTGGCATTTTTTAGGTTACAAAGAAGAAAATACAGAAATATTCATATAAATAACATAACCAGTCAGCTGCTTGTTCTGCCTCTTCTTTAATAACAACTTACCAACATATAATATTATAATAAAGTAAATAAACTTACTAAAATATGAAACATTCATAAATGAAAAGGGTATTAACTGGTAGAATTTTACATTGTACCTCTGACACCAGTTTTTGGAAATTGTCTCTTGGGTATGTACCCCATCAACAAGGTGGGCTACAGAGGTGCATAACAAATTTTCTTTAAATCTGGAAGTTGGCTCAAAAATTTGGAGCCAGAACTTTTTTCTATGTATTTATTTTGCAATGACTGACAAATTTTTATTTTTAAGTACTGCTAGTGCTTGCTAGTACTTCTCTCTCTCTCTCTCTCTCTCTCTGTGCATGTGTGAACAAATCTGACAAAGTACAAGTATTCATACATAATGAGGATGAGGATATTCTTCTAAAACTGTACCACTTTTTGGACTTTTAAACCCAAAAAAACTCTGAAATAAACATAAAATCAACATGCTAAATGAAAATGCTTCAAAATACAGTTCAATAAAAACTCATAATAAAACATGTTACCCAGCATTAAAATACAAATAAAACTGAACTGAAAAATACACACTCGATGTGCTATAATGACCACACCATGTACCATAAAGTCATCTGACCTAACTGCTATCACAGTCACTACGAGGCTCAACCCAACACACATACCAAACCCTACAAAGTACCAAATACCAAACCACAGGTGGGTTTTTGTATTTTGGGGAGATTAAAAAATATTGTGAGGGAAGTTGTTGAATGAACAGCTTGGGGGATATATGGAATGTGGTGGTTCACTGTTAGAGATAAAGTTGCATATGAAACAACCACTGCCTGCTGTTTAGGTGGACAAAATAATGCATTTTCTGACACTGTACTTGGACATGTGAAACCACCCACCCCCTGAAGTCCTGCCTTCTACCCCAGGCTCTGTCTTTTGCATCACTCATGGCAAAGAAACTTGAGACTTACTTATATGCATTTTCATATCATATTAGGCTCAGGTGACTTAGCATTATTTGTTGATGGTGACAAGCAAGCTGCACAACGCTTGTTAAACTGGGATTTTCAAACAAAAAGAAAGAGACAATTTACAGTACAGTCTTCCAAAATTTTAGGTGCCAAGGCATCCTAGTGTCTAGTATTGAGCCCTGGGCTAAAGCAGTTACAGTTACTTGGAATAATTTTATCACAGCAGTTGCGTACCTGCATTAAAGACAAAATAACTGAAACACTAACCCAAGATTTTATCCAGTTGAAGCAGCTGTGTCACTGTTCGTAAAGTCCTTAGTATAAAAGTAAGCTATAAGCTATATATGGCAAACCACTGTGCAGTCCCCACCTCTTTTATTATACAAATTTCTATTCAACTGTATCATTCTTGTGAGCTTACATAATTAACTATACCCTGTTTTGCATTCAATAGAAAACTGCCCAAGTTTTGGGATCAATTTTAATATAAAAAGATTTCTCACAGCTGTACAAAAATGAGTCTCTCTTTACATTAAATCTTGTTCACACTCTAAATCTGTAAATGTAATTAAATCACAACTACTAATTCTTGTTGGAATTAAATACCAACATTCTACTCCAAACATTTGGCTCTGGCTGCTCCTCAACCTGTCTATTTTTTAACTTTTATATAAAATGTGGCATGAACATTTCCTTGCTGTTATGTTCATTATATTTTGTACCACTGGATTATCCTTCTTGTTTATGTTCATAAATGTGAAAGTCTATCTGATAAATGTTGTTATATGCAAATATTAATCTTCTGTGTTTGGAGCAGTGTGCAATGTTTGTATACACCCATGAACACATATGCACACATGTAGTGACCTCACAGTGAAATTAGTCTGCCTGGTTTGAGTAGACTGAATATGAAATACCAGACTGGATATAGAAAATTATGGCATGCCTATTTAATCACTGAATATAATATATAATCTTTAAGAGTGCCAGCCTTGAACTTCAGAACTTTAGAAATAACATAACATGTGTTCTGTTGTGTGCCCTGTGCATTTAGTGCTCATGAAACAAAAGATTTACTGGTACTGTAACTTTCACTGGCATTATAATTTATAAAATTAATAATTTTTTTTTTTTTTGTTTACCTTTTTTTGTTTTCTTCAGAATTTGGGACAAAAAACTTTTTTTTTTTTTTTTTCCTCCCCCCCCCCCCCCCCCCCCCCCAAATTTTGATTTCTCAATCCTCAGCAATTACACACACAAAAACAAACCAGTAATGCATATAACATACTCAAAGTTTGGAAATTTTACTGCAGAGAATATGTAATCATTTAGCAACCTTCGCAACCCTGAGTCATGCTCCTTCCAGAACCACACTTAAACATTTATACAGTGTCTTACACAAGAAAGGATGCTACTGTCACTAGCATTCTGATGTCTATCTCCAGAATGGAAATAGAATGTTCTTCAAAGACACTAGTACTCACCTACCATACAACATGGTGTCATAACCCAAAAGATGACAATATGAATTGTCACCATGGTGCAAACCTCAAATCCCAAACCTTACAACTATCCAAGTAGAAGAGCAACACCAAGCATATGTCAAAAATGACAACTTGTTAATGATACATAAGCACGACAGTACCTCTGCTATTCTCAGGAACAACATGAATTATCACACCACTGTCCTGTGGTGTTTCGTCCAGCTCTCCCAACTCCACCCCATATGGCTGGAGTGGTTGGTAACTTGCTTCTAGTGTTGCAGGCATTATGCTACAGAACAGAGAGACAAATCTACAAATGTATGTCAACATTTATTCCGAGAACAAAGCCATTTGATTTCATAAAGAACACCACAAATACTACACATGACATAACCTCAAAGTATTTTTAATATTTGTACACAATATAAATATTATATGTTACATGAAGTATGATTTAATCCTTGTGCTGAATAGCCCTCATCACCCAGATGCATACTTGCACACATACATTAGGTAAGAAAAAGGGTATAGTTCTCACAACAAATGCACTGTAATCATGAAAATGCACACAACACTTCAAAAAATTTTCAGCTCTTGCACGATATAATGAAATGCGTTGTAAATGCAAGAAGTGTACAATTACAATACCACTGGCACAACTAAACTTTCATATTCTTTAACACAGCTACATGTTTTGAACTTGCAAGGTCATCATCAGCCTAGCATTTGAACATATTAAAAAGAATATAATAATTGCAAATGCTAGAAATGAGTTATCATTTTACAAATTGTGTCTCATTTTCACACGGTTTTATACGTACATTAAATAGGATTAAAACAAAAAGACATACAAAATCCAAGATAAACAGATAAAACTGGAGATAGCAATGTTTCAGTGTGGGCCATGCAGCAACCAGGACATTCCGTTGTTATTCTACAGTGTGCAAGGGACCACATAGTATGTTCTTGGATGGAGGAGTATGGCAGTAAGATTGGGCTTCTTCAGCCATTGTACCTTACTCACACCACAGCTTGCAGGGTTTTCACTGATTATTTTACTAAATACTTCCTACAAATCAAGTGTGGAACCAGCACTTTTCTTTGAGGGGGCTGACCCTGAGGCTATATAAAATTTATGTGTGGTTTTAAAAATTATGTTATAAAAACCAAGTATAAATGCAACATAACACTGTTTGCAATTGAATTTATATGCATACAAATAAAACGACATGTTCCATGACTCACTCACCTAATTTAAATCAAGAGGTCTTATCTTATTATTGTTTTAATTTCATCTAAGACCTCCAATTTTTTTATTCTATTCTTCAAAGTTCATCAGCTGATATTAGTGGCTGATATTCATTAAAGGGCAAATTGCATAAAATGTTTGATATCACCTTGTCTACAAAATCTGTGTTTTTT
>Ga0123352_10007289_pt1 | contig 17028 bp, 18 predicted proteins | sample TergutLab28metaG_FD_89700 | JGI IMG/M metagenome (GOLD analysis project Ga0123352, IMG submission 89700) | Labiotermes labralis P1 segment gut microbial communities from Petit-Saut dam, French Guiana - Lab288 P1 | ecosystem: Host-associated > Arthropoda: Insects > Digestive system > Gut ... | reverse complement strand
TGTTACTCACAAGTTAGTTTGATGTTAAGTACAGATATTAACATTACAGAAACCACATATTCCTGCCAGTTTTAATATGTATTTGGTAATCAATAAGTGTGTAACAGCTGTCAAAGTTTCAAATTCTCTGGCCATTATCTCAATAACTGTTCAACTTTGGACATAGGTGTTTTGGGTTATATCGGTATACTTTAACATAAGGAACACCCTCCCGAAGTCTGGCACATTCCTCCTGGGACACCCTGTATATGGCCTTCATGAACACACTTTTTTAATCCTCTCTTTCTCTTTTCATAACTCTGTTCTGATGTTGGTACATTTGCATACAATAACACCAGTTTACAAATATTTAATGAGAAAAAGGCAAGCAATGACTTGAAAAATACAACCACATGCTACTCCTGATGGGGGGGGGATTTAAACAGTAATGCTTCAGAAATAAATGTGTAATTAGGTGTCAAAATCAGTATTACCTATAGTTTCTGGACCAGCATCATCTGCTGCCAAAGGATCATCCTTTTTGCGATTCTTCTTGTCCTTCCTTGAAAGTGCTTGCTCCCACTCCCCTAAAAGTAACAAATATCATTTATGTGTTACTCCTCCTCGAACAGTAAAGCAAACTTAAAACTTTGGTACATACAGCAGAATAAAAGCTCTTTAATGCTAATGCACGCCCCCACTTCCCTATCTCCACCGATCCCGAACTACGCCCTTCCTCCTTTCAGTAGGCTTTCAACAATCACATAGTGCACAGCAGTGAGCAGGGTTTACCTATAGTGTATAGTACACCGCATGTTACAAATAAACAGGGAACAACTGTCATGCCTGCATCAACCAATATCACACATCAGGTGGAGTTATACTGAGAAGTTATATATAATATGATTATATTTAAATAACACCCTGGAAAATAAATGTGACTTGTGCATCTACTTCGAAACACATATATATATATATATATACCTATATACCAGTGAAAACGTAAGTACCACCATTAACATATACATTTACCCCAGTTATAATAACGTACCTCTTATGACCTTACAAAATTGATGACTATTATGTTGTTACAGAATACATTAATAACAACTATGTGGTGAGAAATGTACTCATGCTGCCCACTACCTTCAAGTTCTTCCATCTAGCCTACAACTCAACATCCACCTAGAAGATCACCTTCATTTTATAACATTACTTAAAAATTCTGGGTGTTTTAATTACAAATTTTATAAAATCTTCAATCCCAATTTTAATGTATATTACATCTTACAATACCTCCATCTTGATATAAGACAAGATCTCATCCATAACATTCATGGAATTGTAATACATATTCCCTACAATGAATACGTGCTCAGTCTGAAGATGGTTTTTACAGCTGAAACATTTTGCTGATCGTTACTTATAGACAAGGTTGTGTTTAGACTTAATTTACATTTGTTTTATTTACTAGGTTTTATTTATCAATTTATTCATTAATTACCATCATCAAAATCAAGTGGTTTTTCTTCTGCCTTCAACTTTGCAAGATTTTTCTGATTCTTCTGGTTCTTAATTTCTTCCGCTTCATTCTCCTTCCCTCTGCCCTTTGACTGTTTCGATGTAGATATTTTGTTAGTGTCCTTAGATGGAGATTTCTCTAGAATATCCTGTTTCTTTTCCTTCAGTTGCTTTGTCTGTGGTTCAGACGCTTCCTTCTTGTTTTCTTTTTGTGCCCTGGAAGCCACAGATTTGTTGACTGTTTCCTTAGCTCCTGGCTTACTCTGCTGCTCTTTAGCAGGTGATGTTTCCTGTTTGTTCTGTTTCTGTTGCTTAACAGCAGTCTTGTTAGGAACATCCTTTGCAGGAGACTTCTCTGTGTCATGTCTATTATCTTTAGCCTGTTTTACTACAGTCTTACTCACACTTAATTTTGAGCCACCCGCATCATTTGCCTTATGTTTTGTTTCTGCATTATCCTCATTTACAGTTGTTACATGGCCATTTGACTGGACTTTCTACAAAGCAAAAAAACAAAATATATCGATTCTCTGCTGCATCAGAATCAAATGGGCAGTAAGATTAATCATGAAAATAATACACACAAACACCCATCAATGAATGCATCTTTATTCTATAGATCCAATACTCTGATTGGCTGAATCTTAATTAGACATCAAAATATTTAAGATTCTCAAGTTGGTAACTATAACAAACACTGTCTCCTGGAACATGATGATTGTAGTGGGCAGAAATTTACGTACAGTTTGAAACCAACTTCAGGGTTAAACTCCAAAGATCAAGGTAGCAGGTTCTTCAAAAATGTTGACAAATTTCTACCAAACCCCATGGTAACACACACAGAAAGCAGCATTCTGCACTTACACATTGTCTGTGCAGCAGCACAGCACATTACTACAAACGACAGAATTCAAATCCTCAACAAAGAGACAGCACATATCTCAGACCACACAGTATCAATGGTGAACGATGATCTGGAATGGATTTGAGAGAAGGAAGCTGTCCCCTGATCAGGGTACGCTCAAAGGATTTAAGGGACTGAGGAAAAACCAGTAAAATCTGGAATCAGCATACTTGGTAACCCGCCGGAACTCGAAATGGGGACTTTCAAAATACAAGGCTAGAATCACCAGCACACCAAGCTGCTTGGTTCACCGTACTCTTTCATATGTGTTAGTCTACGTATTCAGGAAGTCACGTACGAAATAAAAAAACATATTATTTGGTCGGGTGACAATGAAGATCGGACTCTACGAAAATCATGTAAAATCCTTGCAGATATTTACCAAAATAAATTAGGGCAGTCCCATGGCTAGCCAACAATGCAGAACCCCGCGAAACCATATGGAAGCCTGTTTGTTTGTTTTGTACAATTATCTGGCAGTATAAATACACTAGATACACGTTGCTAAAATATTTGTCATTCACTAACAACGCAAATACTACCTTTTCCCTAATTTTTCGTTTCTTGCCAGCTGGTTTCCGGTCGTCGCCAGTATACGTGAGTTGAGCAAAGGCAGGTTGCTCTGCAGATTTAAATCCAAATGCAAATACCAATACAGCACATATTAATACAACTCCAACTGGAAATGCATACTGTGTGTTGACAACCTCCGATAATTCCATCCTGCAGCGATATTTCACACGATCACGTCAACAGCAAACCAATCACCCATCTGCCAGATGATCATTAGTAGATGACGCGTATATGACGTAGCACGTCACTTTTACCAAACTGAGTTGTGGGCTGCGAAGTTTCCCTAGGATTGCATTCCAGCAGAATAATTTTTAAGATTTTGAAATCATTGAAAAATATTATGCTTTCTCTCAATTAATTCGACTACATGTTTTCAACTAGAATGAATGTTTGTAATAAAGTAGATATAAAGAACCTTTTGTCATTCCACTACAAACCAGCCTTCAAATGTTGGTAATAAAATGTTACACGTGCATCAAATATCAAATTTATTTATTCCAAATAATGTCATAAATTACGATAATCTCTAACGAATATCTAATTTATACTTCAGAACAATTATATGTGAAGAAACAACAAGTGGCCATTATCAATATTACATACATATTCTTCCGATTATGAATAAACGTGGCATATAAAGTTACTCATTTTAATGCATGATGCTCTTGTCTGAATGCGATATTGGAAATATGACATACTAATTAGCTATGCATATTAAATTACACGATTTTTAAACTTTGAGTTTGGTGTGACGTTGAAAATAATTTTTTAAAAATCGTTAATTTTTACACGATGTTGTAGTGGTAGTTGTTTATACAGCAAATAACTTACATCCTCAAATGTTGGTAGTAAAAGTACATCGACATGATGGTTAATAATATTGTTCTTTATTAAAACGGATAATTTCCCCTTATTCAAATATCTAGTAATTATATCTTTTAAATATATTTTGTATGATATGTTGAAAGCATCTCATGAACTACCACAAGTATTTCACTAGAGTATTACAATCGACAAACATGGATGGTTGTGTTGATTGATGCGAGTTATGGCGTTATAAAGTGGGTGATTTTTGCAAACTCCTCCACGGTTGAAGAATGTTGTTATTCATTTAGGCAACGATGCGAAGGACTTCTAAAACCAAAGAAATGTTTATTGTGCGAGCTCTAGAAAAGATACTTAGTGATAAAGATATTAAGCGGTCTCACCACTCCCAGTTGAAACGGGCTTGTGAGGTGGCATTGGGTAAGTTGTTTGAGGCAGTGTTTTAGGTTATGTGAAGAAAAATACAGTTGGTGCGCTTGTATTAAGCACAATTGCTGATGGTCGTATTGTAGACAATTGTACATCAGATCAGATTCAGTTTTATGTATCCACGTCCAGTTTTGTTCAGACGTATTAGTTCGTGGTTAGATTTACTCTCATAACCTGAGATGGTGATTGTCTTTTATAGAAGAGATAAGAAACGAATTGAAGGATGGGGGTCAGGATGGTCCAAATTCGTCATCTGCTTTGCCATTGCCGAAAAATGATGAAGCCAATGTCATTACAGCAGAGAAATATTTCCTTCCATTTGAATTGGCATGCCAGAGTAAAGCAGCTAGGATTGTTGTTACCGCACTTGACTGTCTTCAGGTATGCAGATTTACTGAGATAGAATATTGAATTTGTGTTTTGGAGAATACAGTTTTTCTTCTCGTGTCACATAAATTAATTTCGCTGATTTTTTTAATTTTTGTCATTCATTTCAGAAACTCATAGCATATGGACACTTAACTGGAAATATTCCTGACTCAACAACTCCAGGGAAATATCTCATCGATCGTATTGTTGAAACAATATGTGGATGTTTTAGTGGCCCACAAACCGATGAGGGTGTTCAGTTACAAATAATAAAGGTAATTGAATTCATATGCCTTATAAACTTAAAACCAAGGTTCTCTAAATTACTAATGCATTTTCCCCACATCAAGTTGGATGATTAAATTGGCTTGCATAATTCTAGGGAATTGTCACAAATTAGATTGAATGTTGCATATTTTGAGAGCTGTTGCAGTCTTCCCTGTTATTCTTTTCTCCATAATACATTGTCCTTTTCTGAGGGAAGTTGTATAGGTTCAGCTGTACCATTAAATAAACCAGGAATTTCATTTTTAACCCTTTAAACGCCAAGCTAAATCCCACCTGCCATTTGTTGGCATTATTAGGAGCTACCCTATACTCCACATTAGCAGGATAAAGGTTAAATAGTTCATTGTTAGGTTATGCAGTAGCAGCCACTGAAAGAAATATTGTGTCATCATAATTCACTGATCTTATATGAGAAATATATATTGTAAATTAATATGGCATGGAAGTTATGTGTACTGTGATTGTATAATTTTTTTTAATGATCTATTTGCATTTAAGATACCAGGCTTCTGCTATGGTGTAGAGGAGGCTTCACTCTTCTGGGTTGTTACACAATGTGTGTTGGTATCTGTGTGCCACTGTTTAGAGACAGCTTATCAGTCCCACCTTCAAGGGTCAAGCAGACCAACATACAGTGCATAAAAACTCAGAAGATTGAAGACCTCAAGCTGTTTGCATGGTTGTAATATAACATGATTTACATGGTAACATCAGTCATGTATTGATGTCTTTTGTCTAGGCCTTACTGACAGTTGTGACAAGTCAGCATGTTGAAGTTCATGAAGGTACAGTTCTTCTGGCAGTGCGTACTTGCTACAACATATATCTGGCCAGTAAGAACCTCATCAATCAGACAACAGCCCGTGCCACGTTAACTCAGATGCTTAATGTCATCTTCACACGGATGGAAAGTCAAGCTGTAAGTTTCCATCATTAAAAGTTTGTTTAGGATGATGTATTGTATACATAATTTGTTTTGGGCATAGGACATATTAGCTGCTTCTGACCACATGTTTCATCACTGCACTGACGGATGCATGTAGGCCAACTGCCTGAATGTTGCGTTTGTCACTATTAATACCATTACCCTTGAGCTAAAATATAGCTACCAGTTTTTAGGACCAGCTGATTTTATATCTGCTGTTTCTGATGATAAACTGTTACCCCCAGTTTTAAATCCATTCGCCAACTCCATAATACTGGGAGATTAACATATTCTACTTCTAGACTAAACAGGTAAAGACAGGCCTAACACATGTGTCTGTGCAATAAACTGCCATAATTCATAGGCATAAATTTCAGCAGGTCAAACTGAATCACCTGAGACAGACTTTGTGTGTCTAATAAATATTAGCCTAATTTGTTGGAATTACCACTTGAAGATGGTGTCGATAGACATGGAAATGGGTAGGAGCAAAAACTAATATGTGAGTTGATAAACACAGTGCAGTGCACAGCAGTTAGTCATTAAATGGTGATACAGGTCATGTAAAAATTAAGATAACACTAATTTTGTTTTAGTTAAAGAAATTTGTTCTAATAATTACTAAACGGGAGTCTCATTTGGGTACTTTCTGTGAGGTATAGCAATGGCTACAGGGTTGTCTGTCTCTAAGTTAGATTTTGTATGTATGACACAATTTATTGTTATCACAGATGTACCAACATTTTTTACCAATAAATATATGCTGTGTGTATGATTTGTTGTTACAGTTTGAACAGGTAATTAGTCATGATAAGTTTACATCTCTTAGTAATTACTGTAGTGTGAATCTGGAGAGTCATAAACATATTTATGAATGATTGTTTCTCAGAATGATGGAAAACTTACAGATATTTTGATAGATATGAACATTGATTTGTTTCATTAGGTGACAAGGCATGAAGTAGATAGCCATTTCTGTCCAGCTCCTTGTTGGGTAATTATTTATAATTCATCCTGTCCTTGACACACATAGCTCGAGATACTGATAGCATCATTAAATAAACTGCGGAAAAATAACAAAGGGATAATTTTTTCATGATATTTTATAATTTTTCAGTATGTTGTTGTTGTTGTTGTTGTTGTTGTTGTCTAATGGCAGATCTTCGATTTATTCCATTAATCTTCTGTCATCCCAATACAGCCTTGGTAATTCTTTAGAAGTATGGTCCAGTTTTGGGCACACAAGGAGGTGATCGTCGTCCATTATTGTGTTCTTCAGTTTGCATATTGTGCAGTAGTTAGAGCTGAAGATTTTGATGTGGTGGAGGTGTGCTGCAAGACAGTCGTGACCTGTGTTGAGCCAGAAATTTGCGACCGCTTGTTTTCTGGGTTTATTTTTGTTGTTTTCCCATGTAGTTTTAATGTTTTGCCACTGTGTCTTGTTGGATGAGGCAATTTTTCGGCATGTTTTTGTAGGAAATCATCCCCTGTCTCATGCATGATTGGGAATATTCTTGGAATAGTAGGTTGAATGTGTAAGAACAACAATGAAGGAATTGAAACAGCTATTTCATTGATGTGTGTTTCCAGGCAGATGATATTAACAAGGGGAAAGGAAATTCTGAGGCACTGGAGTTACACCAAGGTGAAACAAGATTATCAGATGAGTTGGACAGAGGCAGTGATAAAAGTGAGACAAAAACTGATGAGGTTATCCAGTATGAGTCAGAGATGAGTAATCATGACATGGTGCGAGGAGTGTTGATTGGCATTGTAGACACTGTGGTACAAGGTATGCTGCCTTCATAAAATGTATAGAAGACCATTTAAAAAAATAATTTGAAGCTCTCACATCTGAACAAAGTATGCTGTGCAGTATATACAGTGACTCATTTGTGTATTATTTAAGTCTGTCATGTTGTGCACCAGTGCCAAACTAGCAGACCACGTGGAATTGTAACCTATTTAACCATAATTTGAATCTCTGACCACCTTGAAAACCTCAAATCTTACAATCACATATCAGTTGCAAGTTGTGTTGCATCATGTGAAACCATACCCCGGAATCCAACTGAAGTAGCGTTGCTATCTTTTGTGTTGTTTCTCAGCACTTACCTAGAAAAATTTAGGAAATCCACGAACAGCATCTGAGGGTAGCCTATGGATGAGCCAAGATTTAAATCAGGTGTCCAGACATGTCACTTCCAAATGGTATCCCTGTAGCTCAAATAAAGGTTTGTATGCATAGGTATCATGCCATTATGCAGCACACCATTGCTACATATTTGAACACCGACACACAAGATCAAGGTTAGCGATTGGCATCCTATTTATTCACCTTTGTTTGAGAATTTACCTTCATGTCCGTAAAGTAAGATGTGAGGTGGGTCTGGGTTATATTGAATCTTAAGACTAAGTTGATTAAAGGCATGAATATATGAAGTTTAACACTGAGATAATTATACTCTTCTTCTTCTTTGTCTCTTTTTCTTCCTTCTCTGATGTTTTCACCTTATATTGGTTGTCTGACCCACACTTTAGATATAGAAATGAAATAGGAGCACGTGGAGAGTCTGCAGCTAGTTATTTTATGGTTCCTTAGTTTTATGTGTTATTGTTTACAGGGTTTATAAAATGGGAATTTTGTGTCTGTCCATTACCCCATCTGCACACGTTACCTCCAAAACTAGTCAACAAATACTGATTAAATTTTGTACAGTGGAATCAGTATTAATGTTGGCCAGTAAATTTCACTCTGTTCCTTGGCCTTGTAATGTGTACTTTACATGGAACAGAGCCAGGGTAGTGTAGTTGGTATGGTGACCAGACTATGGCCTGGACATTCCAAAATTTGATTTCCAGCAGGGCCCAGAGACTTTTCTCCAAACCATCCAGACCAGTTCTGGGGCCCCCCAGCCTCCTATTTAATGCGTACCATGGACTGTTTCTCCCAGGATAAAGTGGCTGGAGCATGAAGTTACCCACTCACCTCCATTAAGTGTCAGGGTTAAGAATATGTTGTCTTCATGGTGTGAACAGGGACACCTTTACCTTGCTTTACGTGGAACTCGGATTCATCTTCATTGGATTTCTTGTTCTTAGTAAAATACAGAAAAAAAACCTCTTTGTGCCCACATGATATACAGGGTGGGCAGAGCTGTCTTACACATTTCAAATTTGAATATTGCGCCGGCGCGATAGCTTGTCATGATTGGCAGGAAGGGGAACGGTAGAGAAGAGGATGCCATTTTCATATGGTCAGTCGCAATGGAGCGTTGGAACGTGCAACAACATGTTATCTGTGTTCGTAGTTTCGGCGACATCACTTGGCCTGCTTGGTCGCCCAACGTTACTGTACCAAATTTTTTCCTGTCAGGTTTCCTGAAAGACTGTGTGTTCCGGAGGTTTATCATGACTATTCAAGAACTCAGACAAGCTATAGTTGATGAAGTTGCGGCTATTGATGAGGACCTACGGAGGCGCGTGTACGACAACTTCCAGACACGCTCGCAACAATCCATTGATGTAAACGGAGGCCATCTGCCTGATGTTCAGAAAATAAGCTTGTAATCTGTGGGTGATAAATAGCATACTTGGACATATTTATAGATGGTTTCACTTATTTTTCCCTTTTTCCATATATTATCTATGACCATTTGAAATGTGTCAGTCAGCTCTGCACCAACTTGTATATATAATATTTGTAGTGTGGGTTCAGTTTATGAGCACTTATGCTTACAGTAAATAAAAGCCAATATCAAACAGGCTACAGATGCCCAGTAACACATTTTGAAAGTGAAGTAATGTCTGTAGTTGTTATTCAAATAAGAAATGTTACTTTGCTGACAAAGGTAATTTTTTAATAACATCACAAGTCATATGCTGTTGTAATTGCGCATGTGTACGTTTAAATACAAGCTGTATTTTTACAGTATAAACTATATTTGTTTGTTTCTGTGCATATGAAAACAAAATAGGCGTTGTATGTTATATCCAGAGATGTATGGGTCTTCCATTGCAGGCTGTGAAGCTGATGGAACAACACTGAGAGCAAATACAAGTGTTGAAGAGAGTCGGGATTCGTTCAACCAAGCACAGGAATCGCATTCGGACAACTGCAGCCTGCAGAACCAGTCCGCAACTCCATCTATTACTCGTGTTCCCTCTCAGGTATTTTTATGTGCTGTTATGTTAACCTGCTCATGTTGCACATGCCATTTACAAGAATAATTTTAGTTCAAATTAATGTGAGTTTATTAATTAATTTGTTTAACAGCACCTCACAGCTGCATAGGTTTTATGTACAGCAAAGCATTAGGATGATTGTGAAAAAATGCAATCTAGATCCTGATATAAATATCTTGAAATCATCTTCCATCCTTTAGAGACTTTAGAGACACCCATTGTCTTTGTCGCATTTATTTAAAAATCACAAACACTTGGGAAAATGTATACATTATTATTCTATTGATATCTATGTATATATCAGTTTCAAAATGTCGTTCTACGTTGTCTGACACCTAGACTCCATTGCTTCCTATCTTCCCACTGGCCTTCATTTAGGTTTCTTTCGTTCATGGCCTTCCTTATACCTTCCATCCTGTTTTTCTTCGGTCTTCCTCGTGCTCTCTTTTATTTTATTGATAAATCCATTAACTTGCCACTGCAAAATCTGTAGTGATTGACAGTTGGCTTCTGCTCAACACACAGTACATAGGTACAGCATTACCAGGACTTAGCCCATAATTTGGGTTTCGAGATGGTTTCCTGGTGCTCACTAACTTCTAGTGAAAATTGTAAAGCCCCAACTTACAGTCTTTATGGTGCTGTTTTAAAATTTGTGGTATGAATATTCTTGTGTTTTAACTGAGGTTTTAATGCATATGCAAGTGTGTGACTTTCTAACCAACGGACCATTTTGAGGCCACTACATTAGCTACTGAGAGGGTTCCCTAATGATGGTACCCGTGACGTGCTGAAATATGTAGGAGATTTACTAATGTCAGATGTGTATATACTCTGGTGCACGTTTAAGTTGGTTTTAAAGAAGTAATTTCTATACAGTGCATGGTACATGTAATAATAAAATATAAAACTGTAATGATTTATTTTATACTTAATTCTTTGTGTTTGTTTTTTGTTGCAGGAGAGCATGGATGTGAATGAAACGGATACAGCTGTAACAGCAAAGTTTACGCATGTCCTTCAAAAGGATGCTTTCCTCGTGTTCAGAGCCCTGTGCAAGCTGTCTATGAAGCCACTGCCTGAGGGCCAGCCAGATCCAAAGTATGTTTATGTTAATTTTCATAGTAATGTACACTAGGGCTTTGCATCTAACCAACTTATTGCTCTGTTTACAGCATGTAACTTCATGCCATTTTCATATGCATATAAGGAAATGCATCATTAACCACAAATTTTGTACCCAAGCTCTTGAGTCGAAATAATTTACTATTTTTATGAAATATGGATTTATTTGTTCTCAGTACGATATACATTAATGAACGGAATACTGCTTTTAGTGGTACGTTATTTAATTATGTTGTTTTCTTCTGCTGCATTGTTTTAAATTTCTGATAATGAGTTTAGATTTTTGTCTTGTACGGTATGATACCACGTAGTCTTACAGATAGTAGCCGTTGCCATGGGATGTGCCATATTTCAATGAGAGGATTGTCACAGTCCTCTCACCAGCACTGAATCTCAGGATAATTTATGTGGGATTTGTGGAAGACCTAATGGCATTAGGGCTGATATTTCTGCAGTCAGTTTGGTTTGCCCTTACCAATTATTAATCTTTGTCCCATTCCCATGTAACATAATGGACCTTCACCCCTTTCAGGCTGCAGTACCAACCCACTCCTGCAGCTGAAATAAAATAATCATTTAAGACTCAAGCGATTCGTAAAAACATTGATATTTATAATTCTATTGTAGGTCCCATGAACTGCGCTCGAAGATCCTGTCCCTCCATCTTCTGTTGTCAATCCTCCAGAATGCTGGTCCAGTGTTTAGAGCGAATGAAATGTTTGTGACAGCTATCAAGCAGTACCTCTGCGTAGCTCTCTCCAAGAATGGAGTCTCCTCCGTCCCAGAAGTGTTTGAACTATCACTTGCAATATTTCTTGCACTCCTGTCCAAGTTCAAGATGCACCTGAAAATGCAAATTGAGGTATGATATTGTATGGGTGAGTTTTAAATTCTGTATTTAATATCCTCTTTTGAGGAAGAATATCTGTTACAGCCAACTGTGATTTTAAAATGTTTTTAGAGAATATTTTTGTTGAATTCCACATTTTTTCTATGTTGTATATCAGGTCTGCTTCTGTTAATTTTCATGTATACGAGGGTCGTTCAATTAACACAGGGACTTTTGAGTTTATAAAAATGCAAAATGCAAATGTTCGTGAATGATTGGGTCCACTGTTCCCACAGAAAGATTCGTCTCTTGTGCAATTTCACGACAGGTTATGCGTCGATTATCCAGGATCAGGCGTTCCACGTGCTGAATGTTCACAGGAATGACTGCTGTGGGCTGGGAACCACCACAACCGGGATCGTCACTGACGGAAGTACAGCCATCTTTGAAACTTTTACACCATTCATGTCTTACTGCGGCTGAGCATCTCATCACCGTGGTGTGCTTGAAGTCTTCCGTAGATATCCGCGGGTTTTACACCTTCTTTCACTAGAAACTTCATCGCCACATGCTGTTCCATGCACACTCTAACACTGTTGTCTGCCATCTTGATTAATGGTCTCTGGACTGGCCCGCAACATGTGCGCCGCCTATCAGTTATAGGACACACTTGCCACTTACTACTGCATGTAGTAGCGCCACACTAGCATCCCTTTTTATACCTGTAAAATTAAAAGTACCGGTTTGACTTGAACGTCCCTCGTAATTTTAGTCTATGGTCTTCTGGGTTGTGACATCAGTTTTTATATATCTTCTCATTCCTGTCATTATATTTCTGTGATATAGAGTCCAGGATTATTGATTGCTTGATTTATTTGATATGATACCAGATTAAACAAAGAGCTGTATGCTTTAAGGCTCATTATCTTGTAACTGGATTTAATTTGTATCTACCGAAAAATTAATCCTTTCCAGCTTGGGGACCATAATCATCCAGTCAGTTTTCTTTCACTCCTGTACAGAGTGCAGTTAATTAACTAAAGAAACATATATATATATATATATATATATATATACACACACACACACAGAGGGTGCCAAAAAATGTATACACATTTTAAGAAAGGAAAAAAACTGTATTAAAATGGTAATACTCAATTTATAATTTATACCGATAACAAAAGATGAACACAAGTCACGTTTGACTTCTGCAATTACAAGAGGTGCTCAAAGTGGTTACCGTCATCATCTAGACACTTCCAATTACGGCAAACTACTGCTTGAGCAATGTTGACCAAAGTGTCCACGTGTATGGCTGTGTGCAGTTGTTAGGCATGTTGGAGGTTCTGTTGCATACTCATGCCTCCATTGTTGTTGTACTTCCACAATGTTCTTGAATTTCAGATACCACTTCAAAATGGTCTTGTGCTCCACAGACGACAACCGTGCTTCCGCCATTTTCTTTGACTGTCCTACCTGTCGCATGGTGATGCTAGCATTCATTTGATTAATGCCATCTTTTCAGCGAACGTCCTAATACACATTGTTACCGTAATTCAATTCAAGTTTGAAAAGTAATACATAGATAACGTCTGTTAAAATGTATACATTTTTTTTGGCACCCCCTGTGTTTGTGTGTGTATATGTATACTGGAATTCCATATCAGTTTAAAACTGCGCAAAAACTGTTAGTCTTAGCTGTACTTCCAGTAGAACTGGGCTTTAACGTAAAGTCTCAGAGTTGTGCAGACAGACAGTGAAAGTTACTGAAATGTGTTTTGTACAGATGTTCATTTTCAACCTTTTTGAATAAATCCCATTCATAGTACTCTTTTGGATATTTGAAATGCTTAGTTATTTCAAAAGTATTTAAGCCTACAACCTTCATGTACAAAGGTGAGTCAGTAATATCCGCAATGTAGGTGTATTTTGTGCGGTTGACTACACTGCTGGTTTGGTGTGATGTAATACACATTGTCGCTCTCCTAACACTGTAGTGCAGGTTTCACCTTTATAGTGCATTTCTGTTGTGAGGTTTTGTGCTGTAAACATGGATACCCCACTTTTCATTTGCCCAAAGAAGAACAGCGAGCAGTGATCTGTTTTTTTAAGGGCTTAAAGTGTACCAGGTGTTTAGATGCTTAGAAAGATGTCACTGCAGTAAGGGACTGGTGTTGTGTCGAAGCTGAGTGTCTACAAATGGATTGAGAGGTTCAAAAATGGTTGCACAAACTTCAAGCATGAGGAAGTAGGCCCCTTACAAGAAGTACAGGAGCTGGGGAAAAGCACACAAAACACAACAGAATGGGGAGGATTTACCTTATGTGAATCAGTGCATTCATTTAGACATAGAATAATGTGAAGAGTTTTTATTTTTATTTCAATCATAATTTGAATATTTTAGCCTATATGTATATGACACATATTTACTCTTTTAATAAATAGCCAAATTTAGTGAGATCTCACTAACGAGATATTTGCACGCTCAAACATAGCTATGTTTTTAAACTGTTGTAAAATAAGTGCCTGATGATGGTTCATGCGAACTGGCATATGTAGAATTGTGATATGACATTAAAGTGTTGTGTTGGATGTCATATTTTCTTCTGTTTGTGATATAAAAGAACACAACAGGGTGTATCAGAATAAAAATGAAGGGAACGGTGCATGTGTGACTTTGTCTCTCAGCCCAGAACCTTTTAGTCTGAGAACATAAAGAAGATTGTGCGAAAGTGGACTAAGTGCGTTAATAGCAAGGAGACTCGGTTGAAAAATGACGTACATGTAAGATCTCTGCACTTGTCTTAGTAAATGTTAAATTTATCACGGACTTGCCCTCGTACTTTTAAATAGATGCCATAAATATGACCCATGTTTCGTTTTAATAGCAGTAACTGCACATCCTTAAGTTTAATAGACAAGACATTAACATGTGTAGGAGTTACTTGGCAGTGGTATACATTTCAGGTGGATGCTTTGTTTCAGGTATTCTTCAAGGAGATTTTTTTGAATATCTTAGAAACATCGAGTTCTTCATTTGAACATAAGTGGATGGTAATCCAGGCACTGACCAGGATCTGTGCTGATGCTCAGAGTGTTGTTGACATTTATGTCAACTATGACTGTGACTTATCAGCTGCAAATCTCTTTGAAAGGTAAACTGTTATGAAAAAAGCATGATGCACTCAAATGTGTATTTATTATACTTTCAGAAACCTGGAGTGATTTTATTCTACTGAAGTGTTATTAAAATGTTCATATTTCTTTTGAGGTATGCCGTGCAACAGTTAATGGGCACCTGTCATTGTCTTTACCATGTTCATGCCTGCACGTGCCCACACTCACACACACACACACACACACACACACAATAGAGTAGCATACAGAAAACCATTAATAATGAGACAGGCCTGTAATTTGTCATACTAGTTTCGTCTCCTCTCTGGTTTTACTACCGCAATTTTAAAACAGTCAGGAGAAATACTTGTATATAGCAAGTGATTTTTTATATAACTTAGTGGTGATTGATGAGAGATGCACAAGCTTTTAATATTTTTTACTTGTTATTTCATCATGACCTGATGATTTTTTTGGTTTTAAGGTATGTATTATACTTTTTATCTCAGCTTCAGTGATTGGGATTCATTTTATATTGGGGAAATTCCCAGGAAATAAATATTTTAGAATTGAGATAGCATCTCCTTTTTCTGTTTGTTGAATGTTAAATTTTTCAGTAATTACAAAGAAATTGATTAAAATCAATAGGTGCTTGTGTAAGCTTAATATTATTAATTTAGATGATTTAGTGTCTAGTTCAATGGCAAAAATTTCCAAATCCTTTTCTTTACAGTTATGTGAAATATCAGTTTCACTGAAATACGAATATACAAACACCCGCTGCTGTAGATTTTGATGGCAGAAACCTTATCCTAATATATAGACTGGTAATGTGAGATGTAGTAGGTCCTGTTCCACCATGTGATGTTCACTAAAATGTGGTACATGGGGATTAATGTTATCTTTCTCTACAGAATTTATTAATTAGATGAATCTACAGTTCTGTCTTGGTTTCTAAACTCTGGATAATTACAATCAGTACATTGTAGGCACCTTTCTGCTTTTGCTTTTAAGATAAAACATGGGAGACTGTTGCTTGGATGATAACAGGTATACTGCTAGTGCCTGATACATTATAATCACCTAAACTCTTAGCAGTAAGAAGTGTAAGCTTCTTTTTGCCTCATGAATTTAGATGCAGGCGCCATGGGTCCGTCCATTGTCCCACCTGTGTTATGTTTTGATAGCAAAGATTTTGATGTACTCATATACTGGCAGCCCTTACTGGCTTAGCAACAATTTTGGTCCACATTGAAACCTGAGACAAGCAATTTTGTTGTAAAATCATAAACATATTTTTAGGTATATTTTGATAAGTGTTGAGTAGGTCTAAATTTCACAAAGTTTGTGGTCTGTAGTAAAACAGATATTTGATTTTATGTTTTTGCCATAAAACGTAGTTTTTTTTTAAGGTAATTTGTACCAGGCACTAAGGTTAGTGTCCTGAATATACGAGGCTTATTCAGACACTAAGTACCGTTTCGCTGTAAAAAAATATCGAGTAAGGTTTCGTATAAAATCTTATTGTTATCAGATTCTACAGTCTTCAGACTATTTTTCCACATATTCGCCACCATTATTGAGGCACTTACCATAGCGGGGCACAAGTTTTTGTATTCCCTCCTCATAGAGTGCGGCCGCCTGCGATGTTAGCCACTACTGACAATGTCATAGAGTAGAGTCCTTGAAATCTGAGGAAAGTGCAGAGACAGATCAGAAATTGTGAAACGTCTGTCATCACGCACTCTTTCGTTGACCTAACGCACCGAATCATCATTCACGAAAGATGGACGCCCACTTCGTGCCTCATTGTGCACGTTCTCTCTTCATTCATTGAACATCCGAACCCATTTCCTAACCATGCCATCACTCATCGCATTGTCACCATACACTTGACAGATCTGGTGATGAATCTCACTTGGTAGCACATTCCTAGCATTCAAAAAATGAATTACAGAC
>Ga0123352_10007287_pt1 | contig 17029 bp, 12 predicted proteins | sample TergutLab28metaG_FD_89700 | JGI IMG/M metagenome (GOLD analysis project Ga0123352, IMG submission 89700) | Labiotermes labralis P1 segment gut microbial communities from Petit-Saut dam, French Guiana - Lab288 P1 | ecosystem: Host-associated > Arthropoda: Insects > Digestive system > Gut ... | reverse complement strand
TGCTGTGTTGGTTTAAACTAAATTTTTGTGGTTTTATGTGGCCAAAAAGGGGTTGGTTGTATTCCATTATTTTGTGTTAGGTATTTTTTTTTTTTTTTTTTTAAATTATATTTCTTCACCAGCATTATCAGTTCCATAAAACATACAGAAAGAAGAACCTGCAGTATATTTGGGAAATAATGTCCTTGAGACTGATGATATGGAAAGTCAGAAACACTGAAGTAAGACCTGCACGGGACTATATAAATTGAACGTAAAATTCCAAAGCCATTTGAACTGATATTGACAGTAAGAGAATGAAATAATACCAGAAAAGTACAGATGCATTGTGTGTTGCTGTTAATATACGTCAGTGCTTTCTTTATGTCTGTATTCCTTTGTGGCCTTTTCGTTTATCACGGATACAGAAACGATCTCATTATTTCTTTCTGCTTATAGAGATTTTGCAAAATTATTGTGACAGAAATAAGGGTCATATTCTCCGAGTTCGAGGAATATGTTGCTTTAAAAGCTGATTGGTAGTATAGCAAATTTCCGTCGGGAATCGTCTGGTCGAATAAATACATAAAAATAAACATACTCTCTGTGCTATGAAGATTCTTTGAACTAAAGTTCGTAAATTTAAATGTAATTTACATCCTATTTAATTCAGGAGGAAATATTCTGTCCCCTTTTAATTTTGTGTTAGGGTACGTTAACTGGCATTACAACTCTGTTTGTAGTGCCGTGAGAGGTTTAAGCAAATACTCATAAAGGTGAAATAACCTGAAATGCCAACTTGATGCAACTAGGTAATTTTATTTATGTATTCTTATCTTGACATGTTTCGGGTACATACGCCCATCATCAGGAGCCCGGCACCATCCGCACCGTACACACGACCTACGCAACGGCTTTCAAGACTACCACCCATCCAAAAACTCGGTGCAGAAAACCATATGCTGCAACTCAACATCTAATGCTCCTGATGATGGGCGTATGTACCCGAAACATGTCGAGATAAGAATACATCAATAAAATTACCATGTTGCATCAAGTTGGTATTTCACTTGTTTTCGTGAGGAAGATTCACGGTCAAACAACACTCAAGTACTCGTAAAAGTGTTTTGAATAGTTAGTGTTGTAAAGATGCCTCCAATTGCTGTTGGAGTATGGTGTCAGTGACGAGTGAATGGGTTTGGAGCATTGGTGAAAAAAATGAGGACAAGGAAACATTCATACGTGGAGAAAAATCTGCCCCATTGTCACTTTGTCCACCACAACATTTGAGCGGTATTGAGGGATGAATGAGGTGTTCCAGGGAAAGAGAAAATAAATGTAAATTAACGAATAAGTTATTGCAAATGTCATAGAAATCAAAGTATCAATAAACATCAACGTTAGAATATACGAAGCAAAAGAGAGACGTCAAACCTATATATAAGTAATGGTACAATACCATGCATTAATTTAATATATTGTTGTATCTCTGTCGGACAATCCTCCTCGAATGACAAGAAGCACTTTGTAACTTGCCCAACAATTTTCAATTAATTCAATGTAACCACTGTCAGAAACAGAATTCCAGCAACGTACTCTAAATAAACACTATCTAATCTCAAATTCAACGCACGAATGTTAAAGCTGGCACCAGTTTTGCAGCAACTAAAATGAATACATAGAGATCATTACTCTACTTGTTTATGTAATTAAATCTCTCCAACCAAGTAGCAGGACTTAATTTACTGCTCTCATCAGATTAGTAATATAAAATTATTCTTAAGTATTTACATTCGAACAACTTACCTAGGGAACCAACAAGTGTCATTCAGTCTCTCTCCTATCTCTTGTGATGTGTTGGATATTTTGTGTTGGATATTTCTTGGAGTTTTGTGAGTTTACAAACCTAATGAATTATTTTCATGCAATTTAAAATATTTCTAAATTTATACTCAATATTACAGGCCCGGTAGCTCAGTCAGTATAGCGACTGGCTACAAGCTGGACGGTCCGGAGATCGAATCCCAGTGGGGGCGACATTTTCCGCACCTGTCCAGACCGACCCTGGGGCCCAACTAGCCTCCTGTACAATGGTTACCGGTTCTTTCCCGGGAGTAAAGAGCGGCCGGGGTGTGAGGCTGACCCTTCACCCTCTTCTAGTGCCGTGGTCAAGAAAGAGTAGAGCTATACCTCTACTCCTACTATGGGCCGTACAGTCCGTACAGAGCCTCAGTGCCTGCACAAGGGTGCACTTTTTTATACACAATATTTGTACCACAATAACGCCTTCCGCGTCACCAGAATGACTTAACAAATGCACAGACACACCATAAGTACTGAAAGATAAGATTACAAAATTGCTTCTGCTAGATTTGAAGCAATTGTATGTAACTTTCCCTTTCCGTTAATACAAAAATATTAGAAAGTAACTAACTAAAAACACCCCAGGCTGCCTCACGGACATAATTAAACTTTGGGTTTGTAAAGATAGTGTTTCAAATACAGAATGATACAGGTCAGAATTTGGAAATAATGCAAATTTCATTAATTGAGGGACTGGGTACTTACTTAAGAAAATGTTCTTGATACAAAATATCACTTTTGGCGTATCATATCACATACATGTTTTTACCAAATTTTCAATCACACGTAACAAGCTGCTTGTAAAAGTTTTCCTGGCTAATAGTTTCGACCCTAAGATCGAGACATCATCAGGCCACTCCATACGAACAGCAAAAATGTAGAGATTTTCTGTTTTTACTGTTTTTGTGTAGTGGCCTCTTGGCTCGATGTTTGAGCTGCAACTGGAATCATTCACAAGTAGCTTGTTCAGTGTGACTGACAATTGAAAAAACTTACAATTTTAAGAAATTTTCTTTGCCTGAAATGTATAATTCTGAATAATTATGAATTATCAGTTCTAAAGCAGTTTGAAAGAGGGGTTCTCCCTTTTTTTCAAATAGCCAAAAATTTGCACCATGCAAGCCAATTCGTAGCCAGCAGGCTTCAGCCATCAATTTCAATATACTAAAGAGAATTGTTTTGAAAATTAGCATAAAAATCACAGGACAGCCAACCTCAGCAAAGAGAAGTCGGTTTTGGAGCCGGTCACCACTTGCTATACCCTCACTTGTCCATCGTATGAAGAAAGAGAAAAAGGTCAAGATGACCTTCACGATAGTCTGTAATGCGGTTGAAACTCCAGACGCGTAATAAATAGACGCCTCTTCATCCTCGCAACAATTTACAAATATGACATCAGTAACAATCACAAGCCTACCAAACGTCTTAAGCGAAAGAGGAAGAATTACCACTCAATATAGGATTCGGGTAAGGTAACACTTAGACATTGTTCTTATAATAAAACCAAATAAATGCACTAATTTCTCAAATTTATTTTTGGAATAAAACCTTACATGTTTCGGACAGTTCCTCTGTCTATCATCAGGAGTTTTTCACTGTACACACAGCAATGGTATATGTCATACAGGTTTGCTGACAGCTTGTGAGCAGACGTCCTGATCCTGTTCACAAGCTGTCAGCATACATGCACGACATATATCATTGTTGTGTGTACAGTGAAAGCCTCCTGATAATGGACAGATGTCCGAAACATATAGAGTTTTATTCCAGAAATAAATTTGAGAAATTAGTGCAACCAGTTGGTTTTATTATAAGAATGTATCACGATGCACGGTCAACTGAACGTCAGATTTAGACTGATATGCGGAAATTATACAAAGTTAATCTCTTGTAAAATGTAAAACAAAACATAAAATTGTGGTAAAGCGAAATGAGTATTTATCGTTGGACTAAAATAACTAATAAACAATCGAAGACAATCAAATTAAATTGCCTGTCTAACTAGATGAAAAGATATGTATAAATCATTGTATATTTTGCTTGCAATCAACAATTAATGTACTTGCCGATCTGCAGTTGTCTCGTTTCACATAGGTTTATCGAGAAATTTCGTGGTAAGTGACACTGGGCGTTCAAAATAAGATAAACATAACCTAATGCGACTCTGTAATGGAAACCGTATCCTACACACGAAGAGCTCATTAATATTCTTACAATAAAAACCAACAGGTTGCCCTATTCACTGCCAAGCCAGTCAACATAAAAGTATGACATATACCAGTTGCTGTGTATACAGATTAGTACGTCCTGATGATGAGCAGTAAGCCTGCTCGAAACGTGTAGACGCTAATTACTGGAAATAAACTTAAATTACGAGGGTGAGTCAAATGACAACCTTGAATATGTTTTATCTCTTAATTTTATGAACATAAATGTTACACAATGATTTCATTTTTCTATGTAGTATCGTACTGCCACCTGTCGGCCACTCTTCAAACCATGAGTATCATTGTTGAAAATTACAAGAAAATCGAGGTGTGTTTCGAATTTTTATCGCACTTTTAAGGTTTTTATTTGACTCTCCCTTGTAAATAGTGCACCATGTTGGTTGTTATTGTACGGACATATCACGATGCACGGTCAAGAAAACATTTAAAACATTAAAAATTATTAATATTTTTCGTACTTCATATTATTTCTTGTGTTCTACATGCTTTCTGAAGATGATCATATAGATCGAAGTATATAGGACAAAAAGCCTGAAGTGTGCTTGCGATCGGTAAGTTTTTGTACTTTGTCTGTAATTCAAAATTACTGCTAGCTTCTCAGTGGAAAATGACTGACACTATTTACTCGTTACAGTCGTTGGTCCTTGCGTCGGCACACATCTGCATTCATATGGACAACATCCGCTGGAATTACAAAGCAATTTTCAGTGCTAAATGGAAACAAGTAAATGAATTCTCTTTTGTAACCCCATTACGATTTTTATATAATTAAAGGCTTTAGCCGTAAAATAATACCAAAAACAGCTTCTCCCTTAAATGAAATAACGAATTTTTTTTCCCAAAACGATCGTATCACCGAATTCAATTACATGGCGTGTAAAACAATAAATTTTCTAGCGCCCGAATAAAAACTGCCTCTCTAAAAGCGTCTGCCATGCACAGTTCCAATTAACGAAATATTAGTCTGAAAGTAGAGGCAAGTTGGGGGAAGGTATCAAGTTCATTAGTCTCTATAAACTTTGGAGAGTAACAGCAGTGGACACCATATCGTTCAGCTGGTCCGATGTTCAGATCCAGGATATTTCTGAGTCAACTTATGGTGAAAGAATAATTTATAAGATGAAATAAACTTCAAAACATATAATTTAAACTGCAGCACGAAATAAATTTCCATTACTGCGTGAGACATCTTGTGTTTAGATATTTAAAAAGATAAAGTGCACCCTTGTACAGGCACTAAGGCTCTGTACAGGTTGAACGGCCCATAGGGGGAGTGGAGGTATAGCTCTACTCTTTCTTTACCACGGCACTAGAAGGGGATGAGGGGTCAGAGTCACGTCCCGGACTTAGATACGAGTATTTAGCTTACTTTTATTTACTTTCCAAATGTTCAGGCGTTTTTATAAAAAGCAAAATAAATTTGCCCCTAAAATATTTAAATCATGTTTCTCATACCAATCACCAATCCCACCGAACACGTACCAGTTACTGGTCATTCGTTTGCTTTGAATTAGGCCTTTGTTGTTGCAATCCTAGATAAAATTCTGCTGTCACTAAAATTAGAGTCCAGCAAGGACCAACTCCCAATAAGCACGCCTAACACTTCTGGTGGGCAGGTCTGAGCATTTGAAACTTGCGACAAACAGCAGGAGGTCCCAAAGATCTCCAGGCTAACCAGTCTGTGAGGAGGCCTGCAGATTCCACACAGGTTGAAACTACTACTGATTTAAGCGTAGAGAAGAAAACCAACTGGATGCTACTGAATGATTTATTGCACTTATAATCTGCTCAACATGTTTCGGGCACTTATATGCCCATCATCAGGAGCTCGAGACTATAGTTGTGTTATTACCGCATGTAGTGTGTATTGCCTTGGTTGCTGGTAGTCGGCTGTTAGGAGCAGAGCAGCAGGCTATGTGTCCGGGATGGGGGAAGCTGCTTGAGCAGCTTCCCTCATAGCCTGCTGCCCTGCACCTGACCGCCGACCACCAGCAACCAAGGCATTACACACCATATGCAGTAATAAAACAAGTATAGAATCGAGCTCCTGATGATGGGCATATAAGTGTCTGAAACATGTTGAGCAGATTACAAGTGCAATAAAGCATTCAGTACCGTCCAGTTGGTTTTCTTCCCAACACTTAAACAACGATGCACGGACGAACAAACATCTAATTTACTATTTATTTCTTATACGTAACTTAGTTTGGAATGTGGAAAGAAATAAATGCAGGACCTTGGTGGGGAAATTTGAAGAAAAGAAAACACGTTACAAATGGGGCGACGGACAGGAGAATAATATTAAAAAGGGTACTGAAGAAACAGTAACAGAAATTGTCTGGAATCTTAATATATTCAGACGGCGTACTGGATGGACGATATGCTGTTTGAATTCCCGCCAACGCATGAGGTTTTCTCTTCACGTCAACTATCCTGACCAGCCCTGGGACCCTCCCAGTTCACTATTAAATACGTACGGGGTTCTTTCCCTGGAGCAAAGAGGTCAGGTCGTGAAATTATCTTCCACCTTCACCTCCTGTTGTGGTTAAGAATGATTGGAGCATATTTTTACTCCCGGTAGGGGCTTTCGTAACGTCGACAGGGACAAAATTTATGTTATAAGTTTCTGAAATAATTATTACAGTTCAGGTCTTAGAGTTTTTATCTGAAACTTTGAAGAGAAGGTGTTATGGGTACAAAAGCAAATTTAATTTTTCTTGCATATGTGTAGGTTATTCGGAAAGAAAGTACCGTCTGCGCATACTCGAGACTGTCATATTGCGCATGTGAAGAAACTTCTTCTATCAATTGAGAAGCCACAGACGCCATTTCGTGAAATTCTTATTATGTTTATGTTTGTTCCTGTGTGTTAAACATGTTTAAGACAATTGAAGGAGCCGCCGACTCTGAAATACGGTCAATAATTCGTTTTTTGAACGCTAGGAATGTGCAACCAAGTGAGAGTCATCACCAGATCTGTCAAGTGTATGGTGACAATGCGATAAGTGATGGCATGGTTAGGAAATGGGTTCGGATGTTCAATGAAGGACGAGAGAACGTGCACGATGACGCGCAAAGTGGGCGTCCACCTTTGGTAAATGATGATTTGTTGCGTAAGGTCAACGAAAGAGTGCGAGACGACAGACTTTTCACAATTTCTGATCTGTCCCTGCACTTTACTCAGATTTCAAGGACTCTACCCTATGACATTGTCAGTAGTGGCTAACAACGCAGGCGGCCGCATTCTATGAGGAGGGTATACACAGACTTGTGCCCCGCTACGATAAGTGCCTAAATAATGGCGTCGAATATGTGAAAAAATAGTTTGAAGAATGTAGAATCTGATAACAATAAAATTTTATACGAAACCTTACTCGATTTTTTTACAGCGAAACTGTACTTACTTTCTGAGTAAGCCTCTTACTTTAAAAAAAGAAAAAACGTAGTAAGATTATGTTACTTAATTTTAACGAGAGGAAACAAAGCAGAAAATGTGACGAATTCTTGTACCATTAATTATAACCACTTATAGTAAAATGTCAGTGCATGATATTCTTCATTTGTTACATTTGACAGCTTTTTCTGGAACGTAAGGCAGAAACGTTTCAATCAGTGATCATTTATGAACCAACTCAGTGGGAATTCAGTAAGCACGTTTCACAACCACAAACAAGTTTCAGAATTTTCCCTCAATAACAGAGCCGCTTTTTAAGAGCAAAATAAATTCGCTCTCACTGATGAAAATTAATTTGATCTTATAAGAGTAAGGGTAGTCATGTCCTCCCATAACACGTCGCTCCTTTATAAATAACTTACAAAATTATGGTTTAAATATAAATGGGATATGTAGCTGGGGTAGAGAAGGAACTGCAGATAATTTTTTTTTAAGAAATGTGTTTAAAAAACCAAATGGATGACTTAATTACTACTTCCGGAATTTTCATGGGGACATTATTTTTGTTTGCTAGCAGCGGACAGTAGCGGCTCAAGTTTACGATTGGTGCTTATCGGTATTGCTGAAATTTAACTTACGTTGTTCCTGCTCGCAGTTATTGTGTTTTTATTGTAATATTTTTCAGCTTTTTAAATGGTATCGTGTTTCGCTAAATGTCTCGAAAAATTATTCAGTAAAGAAAGAAACCTACAGCACATTTTATTGTTTATTCTTGCTGAAAGTTTAAGACTTCTGCTCTATAACATTAGATATTCTTGGATCACCCTGTACATGGAATTATCTAGAACCTCTTAAACATGGTAAGTAGCTAATTACGAATGGAATAAATCTTTTCTCCTTACGCGTAACGAGGTTCAAGTGCATTCAGTTCCTTTATTTGTGGTCATGTTACACCTAAGGGATTTATATTGCTTATAAGATAGCCCAGATTTCCAGAGTGGAATAAGCATGATTTTCGAAGGCTTTCTTTGCTATTTTAGAGCTCCTGTCCTACTTTCACGCTTGCTTCTTTATTGCCAATACAGTTTTTATTGCAACAGACAAAACTTCCATCTTAATATCTTTGACTGTGGTCTGGTTATCGTGACCAAAGTTTATGTGCTGCCACCCACACCCTCAAGTAATATTTTTACTTTAAATATTGCCAATATTACTTCCTTTTCCAGACTGTTCAATTTGTTGTGCATGATCTATGCCACAACTCAAATCTGCATTTCACCAGGTGTAAAGAATGCAGATGGTATATATCGTGATAGAATAAAAAACGCATCGGAATAAATTGATGTTCAATACATCCAGTATTACACATAAAATTTTTATGCTTAAATTGTGCTTTCTTAAAGCCGGAGAATGTTTAGAATAGAATGCGCCCATACATTTTTGTTCAAGTGTTCTACACAGTGTGAAAGACCTGATCTGATATGCCGACAATGGGGGGAAGACCGTAGAAGTTTGCCTGCGGTTTCAGTAAATATTCGAATATAAATTGCGCTCAATGCTGTGTCGAACTGCTTGATAGATTACTTAAATTCTGGGCTTAGACGTGTGTAAAAGCGTGTAATATCATTCCCTCTTTCTAAGTTGTTATTTTTAAGATGTTTTGACAGTTTTGTGTCGTGGAACGAATTTCTACATTTTGTTATAACTCAGATTCATTTGGAACTGACAGCACAGGGTTGTAGAGTCTTTCTTTAACTGAATTTCCCGCAATCTCATTGGTTAGCACCTTAAATGCATCTTCCTTTGTGTCAAATCCAAGGAAGCGATTGTGTGAAAGTAGCTCTTGTGTGTGTGTGTTTGTGTGTGTGTGTCTATTGAGGCAGCACACACTTAGAACCTCTGGTCACGTGATGCGGTAACATCCCTCTTTCCTGTCCTCATTTGTTCTTTCAGGCCCCTTCGCTTGTCTGTTGTTCCAGCAGTCTCGTTATATATGAAGAGGGACAGCTACAGTCACGTGACCAGGAACTGAGATCAGCCATTCTATGTGACTGTGCCTTCGGATATGGCAGGTTAATGACTTCATCTGTAATGTACTTTTGACTGCAGAACTATCCCTCCCCGTTTATTTCCCAGCTTCCTTGGAGGCGCTTATTACCCAGACGTAATGCGGACGTGAATTTTGCGAACAATATTCACTGAATCATACCACTAATTAAATGATTTAATATAGGAAAACAAATAGGAACTTAATAATTACTGCTCTTTGGGATTTTTTCCACTGGCTGAGGCAAATTTAGTGCATGACTTTTTGTGATTTGTCACAGTCTACCAAACGAATGTTACTTATTGACATTACATAAGACACATAAATTCACTGAGCACGAGGATAAGAACTCAATGACTCAAATGTTACTTAAATTTGAAAAGGGCAGTGGAAAATATATGTTCCACTTATTACAACTTTAAAAACGCACACAACCGTTGCATTTTGAAATTGGCAGATTACCTTGTGCCACTGGTTAAGAAATAGACGCTGCTAAGGGGTATGATTTATAGGGTAATTGAATTTCGAAGACGCTATGGAATGGGAAAGAATGTGGAAAAAACTAAAGTAATGAGAATCTCAAGACCAAATCCCCAGCGTAGGACATGATAGAACAAAAGAAACTGGATAATGTGGAATACTTCAACTACATGGGTGGTTTGATTACGAATGATACAAGATATCCAAGTGAAATTAAATCAAGTATTGCCGTGGGGAAGGTGACTTTCAACAGGAAGCTTACTCGTTCAACAGAAATTGGATATAAATTTAATTAATACACTAGTAAGTTTCAACATTTTACTCATAGGTTTGTATGATGCTAAAAACTAGACACATCGGAAAAGAGATGCTTTGAAAACTTTTAAATGTTGTGTTGGAGAAGGATGGAGAAGATAATTTGAACCTATTGTAGGAAAAATGGAAACGTATAGCGTAGAGTCAAGGAGGAACGGAAAATTGTACACACAGGTACAATAAAATAAAGCTAGGCTAAATGAATTGCTCACAACATTCGTATAAACTGCCTTCTAAAACACATTGTTGAAGGTAATACAGAAGGGACGAGAAGATGAAGAAGAAGACGTACGCAGCTAATGGATAACCTTAAGGAAACAAGAAAATACTAGAACTTGAAAGAGGAAGCACTAGACCGAATCCCTCGTACAGTTGTATTACTCGTCACTGAACCAACATGAATATGTACGTATAACAATATCTTAATTTTTGTACAATAAACAGATATGTGGGAGCTGCTGCTAGACATTGTGATGTTGAACGACGAACTGCTGGCTTGAAGTCGCTACCAGAAATGCTGGCGGATGTGCAAGTAGATGTTTGTCGAAAGATGTTCAAATGCACGTCAGAACTGCAGCTCCTTTCAGCATGGACTTGCTAAAATATGTGGCGGAATTCCATTGCGGTGGATTGGGCGTGGTGGTATTTAATTTAACCTTCTTTTTTCACCACACCTAAACGCCCCTGACATTGTTATCTAGGGACATACCGAATGTGGTGTCAACAAAACGTCAGTAGAGGGAGAAGATCTCCGATCTAGGACCTAGGGAGGCTATGACAACCCAAAAAACACCTGACATATTGGAGATAGTGCGACGGTCAATCGCGCGTTGCTGTGGATTGGACAATTAAGTCGGTGATCGTCAATTTGAACAGCAGTGAGGTAACTGCCGTATTAATGCCGAAACGTCTGATAAACTTCCCGACAGAAATGTTCTCTGGTAATAGCACATGGTCTCATCAGTCGCGGTCTGACAACACGAGTCTACCACTGAAGAGAGCGCTGTTTGTGGTATGTACCTTGTTATTTACAACATTACAAACAGGTCGTGGCAATAGCCGGCACCTCCCTCAGAGGGTAACCCTTAGAGTTTGTCTTCCTCCAAGTCGGTGATGAAAGTCCACGTGGAACCTTGCACAACAGGTTCAAATACGCAAATACGCCAGCTGCAAAGTTCCGCGACTTTCGAAAAACATAAGCGATAAACAATATTCATAGGAGTTTTCAGGCTTCCAATGCAAAGTAGGTGAGACCTGCGCTCTTGTAGGCTCTTACGCAACGAGTAGTTATAATTCCTTACCTTCGTTTAGGGATTTCTTATCGGTCCAATTTACAGATGGGTCCGACTGAAATCACGTATAGCGCATTTGTATAGGTTTCTTGACCCTTAAAGATGGGACCGATAGGTCGTCCCGAATCGTCTGCAACGAATCACCACTACTCGCTGCGTAATGGTTCAGAACTGCGCGAATCTCACAGAGAATTTTGGCTAAATTTTTTTAATATTCCTTAAGCCTACTTACATGACCTTGCAGTTCTTTTTATTCAGACACCAACTGTATATAGAAAAGTCAGTAAATTTAAAAACAGTTTCTAAAACAAATAACTTCACGAAAGACTTATCCACTGCTTGCCCTAGATGTATGTCAGTTTGTTTAATCACCAGACCTCGAGGTTGCTATATCGCTAGTGACACGCCACCCAGATAGAAGGGAGCAGTTGCTTGAAAATATGTAATACAGTTTCACTGGTGTGTTTCGTGCTGTTTAGTCTAATCGGTACATACTTAGTTACACACTTACTTACTTACTCACTTACTTACTTACTTACTTACTCCATGGTGCAGACAGAGTCCTTCTTGAGAAGCTAACTGGTTTGCAGCTAGTCAAGAAATTCCCCGCATTTCACGGAACAATCGGTACATACTGCCCATCTAAAATACACGGTTAACAGATTAGTTTCTTTGTTGTGCCTGTTTTATATCTTTGCCCCAGATACATCCTCGGGAAAACTGGAAAGCAATGATGAAACAAATGATTATGTTACGACCGGACACAAATGCCAATACACTCTTTGTGACGTGGCGTCTCTCAATTTACATTCGGTTTCAGTACTTTGTCAAGAGTTTTATTTTACGCTTTGATTTGTTTACTCCAATTAAAAACTTCAGTTACGTTGAGTTAGAACTTGTGTTCTTAATTATTTTAAAAATTGCTTTATTAATCCCCTCAAATATTTACAAATATGATTAGATTATTACGTTTTCCCAGTTCTATTATCCAAATAACTTTCACTTCAATATAATTTCAGATTTTATACACTTTTGGTAAAAAAAAGAGTACTTCTGGTAAAATAAACTGTGAACTCTTTCACGAGAAACAAACATGGCGAAGTTACTCAAGGCAAGGATGATAATATTGTGTATAAATATTTAACATGTCTAATTGGATCCTTTAACGTGAAGGAATAAACTAAATCTCTGTGGTGTGTGTGTGTGTGTGTTTATATATATATATATATGTGTGTATATATATATATATATATATATATATATATATATATATATAACACTTTTACGGGAAATTTTGATTTCCAATTCCAATTTGTAAGTTACGAAGGCAGCACTGCTAATCACCACAGGTGATATATTCAGTTTCAAATTAGTTGAAATCCTGGAAAAAAGCGAGTGCCTTTTGTGTCACGATGCTGTGCTTGTTGAAGGAAAGACGGTCTATCCGCCTCTCGACGTGCAGATGATTGAAAACACATTTGCAACAGCAAAACGTTTTTTAAAAAATTGGTTAGATCTGTCTATTCGTACTGAAATGTCATATCTAATGTGAAACAAATTTGTTAAGAAACGTTTGGATGCAGTGCTTCTTGACCTCAGTCCGAGTGATTGTTTCGAAGGGGCTCGCTGAATGAAAGTTTGCGCAGAAATTTCCCCACAGAAAAATTCGGAGTTTTGATACAGGAATAAACTGACAACAATTTGATAAGGGCTATTTGTAGAGGAGACTAAATTATCTCCTTGTGCATGAAAATTAGACTGTTTTGGGTGGTGGTCTATGTATTCTAAGGATCTTAATTCAGAATTTGGGTATATTTTATTTTGTGACGCTCCAGTCCAAAGTAGATCTAAGCCGCGTCATTTGTAGATTTCTAATGCACACACAATCAGACACACACACACACATACCCAGTAGTAACCCTCTGAACGAGTGATAAGACTGTCGCAGATGCCGCTACCTGCATAACACAACAAACGCCACAGACGTGAGTTCATAAGCTCAGCGGGATTCGAAACGAAGATCCCAGCCTTCAAGAGGCTGAAGACCTACGCTTTAAACAGTCCAGCTCAACGATTCGGCAGCGCACACACACACACACACACACACATATATGAGTATATGGAGCTTTTATGCATTTTTTGTGTGTATAGTTCTGCATTTATTTCTTATTTATTTCACTGAAGTTTCCTAAATAAAACAGTGTTTGGTCCTCAACACACATCACTATAAATCTAAAACTAATGACTGTCGTGACATAGCAGAATTTATACAGCAATATCTTCAACATGTACTCTATATATCCCTCAACTACTTAAAGGAATATTCTGTCTGACGTTTTCTTTCCATTTCTCAGTCCGCCCAAGAGAATTTTAATAGGCCTACTTTAAAATATCATTTCCTTCCATAGGCCACTCTTCATTCATAAGCATCAAGTCACTTTTCATTCTACTCTGTATATATATATATATATATATATATCCAATATTCCAAACACCCAAATTATATATTCCTGCTTTCGAGTCTAGTGTCACAGTTGGAAAACACTTCTCCGAAACTCCCTTTAGAAACCCTGTCTGTGTCTTTGGAACTTATACAAGAGAAAGAAAGAGAAGACACAAAGACAGAAGGGGAGTGAACTAACAGGAACGTCTAACAAATAATTGAACAGTCGTATGTGGAAATGATGGAATAATTTAATTTCGCCGGTAATTTGATGCAGCAGCAGTAGTACAATATGTCTGGCGGAGAGAAATTTGAAGGCGGATTGCTCTCGAAACACGTGTTCTGTTCGCGTTTAATTAACGCCTGACCACATCTCATTATCACTAGGCAGATCTGTCCCCATTAAGACGCACACCTGCAACTCATAACACTAATTCCACATTCCTCCCTCGTCCGTAATTAACAGCCTATAACTCAATGCAAATTTCCTCATTATTCAAGCGTCTCTCGTGGTCAGGGTTTCACGTGAATATTTCACTGTACAGAAAGATACCTTGTCGAAAATTAAAAAATGTCGAATATTTTGCTTGTTTAACATTTTGCAACTTTTACGTTACTGTAAATATGTCTACTGTTTAAACGTAAAATAAGTGAGAAAATTTTTCTTCCGAGATTCTAGATCCGAAGTGCACACTTGTGCATAATATAAGGCGATACGTTCCCCACAGTTTATCACGTAAAAGACGGAATGTTTTCGGTTACACTACATTTGTTATAAAAGTACCAATAATGTAGCATACATATTAGAAGAAACCTCTCACATAAAACGATAGAAATTTAGATACTTAGTGTCATTTGAACCGGTCCCAGGGTCCGCGCGGTCTTGGTGTAGGTCTGCGACAGCTCGACTGCTGAGACTGTAGGTTCGAATCCCACCGTGGGCATGGAGGTTTGCGTCCTGTGAGTGTTGAGTGTTGTCAGGTAGAGGTCTCTGCGACGAGCTGATTACTTGTCCAGAGGAGTACCACTAAGTGTGGTGCGTCGTTGTGTGTGATCTAGAAACCTCGTGAATGAGGAGGCCTTGGCACGCTGGGAGAGGGGGGATGGTTGTTGTGCCAAAAAAAAACAAATATTATTTTAGCGATGCTGCTACACATTATAAACTTTTGGAACTACAGCCTGTGATTTGCCAAATGTTCAAAGACGCTGTGAAAGAAAATTTTGCATTCATTTTCAAGTTAAAGCATCCAAATTTGGGAAGAAAGACTCTTCCTGGTTGCTTATGCCTGAAGATGAAGAATTTTTTCAAATATTTCGAAAGGTCGGTAGCTCTTTACCGGTCGACATAGCAAAACTAGCCTCAAGACTTCGCAATATGAATTATTTTTCCCATTGTCTGTTTTCGTTGCTACTGATTTATAAAACAGCGTCACTTTATGTCGGCCTGTCGAGAGATTTGACAAGAAACAGCGGCGCTTTCATTTGAAAAGTCGCTCCAAATAAAGCAGGTGATTATGTTGTATCGCTTCCCTCCCTGCCTTCTATCCTTCAGAAATTCTTCAACCAGGAAATTTCCTTTTATTCTGCATGTTTCATTAAAACTATTCATTGATTATATTATGTGAGCTAAATGCAAAATTTTACATTAAAAAACCTATCGCATATTTCTGTTGCATAATAAGAAATATAAAGTATGAAAATTTTAACTGCGAATGCAGAATTGGAGGAAATATACAAAAGTGCACCTTCTGCCGTTGTTGTTGAAGATGATGAGGCGTGAGTTTAATTGAAGTAATTAAACACTTTCCAATTTTCTTATTTCCTTTTTATCAGAGTTGTTATTAATATTATGTCTCTACATTTAATACAAGGTGGTTTTGTCCCTTCTCCTATTTCCACCTTTCACAAGCCCTCTTGTTGGGACGCTTTTCCACCGGTAGCGAATGGGTTCCTAGAGGGACTGAGAATAATCTGATTCTACCAAAGATAATAATGTGTAAGAATTAACACCTTCAAAGTAACAGACTGATTTTGGCAGTCAGTGTGTTTTTGTCTCTACACATGCCTGCTCTAAGTATTTTGGAAGTAACAGACAAATTAACGTTAAGATAAAGAACGTGAAAAGGAACGTTTTGCAGGAGGGACGGATACACACTTCAAAAAAGGTAATTTCTTGAATGCCATTGGAACTTTACGTTCTCCGGGCAGCATATACATTTAGTAATTTAAATTATCTTATTTTTAAAGTATCTTATTTTATCCACAGAAACAATATTTCTGAAAATGAAGATTTCATTGGAACTAAGACACCTTTCTTCATAGGACCACATGTTCAGTTGCAATATGATGTTTGTTTCCATATAAACTGTGATAAAATATTATATTGAACAGATCAAACTCAATGAACACGTCCGGAAGTCAGTTAGCACGTACTGAAAAATCAGCTGAATTTACAGTACCTGAAACCAAATTATCAAGAATTTACTCTTACTATAATATCATCAGGCAGGTTTTGTATAAAAATATGTTGCTACGAGCTGAGGCATTTTCTATAATGGAAAACATTTTTCCTTCGTTACGTGAACAATATCATTCAATTTTCTCGGTAAAGTTAAAGTTATATCCTGTCTGGTTTAAAATACTTTGACGAGGTCTCAGCTGAAAATGACGCACAAACCCGAAAATCCATCCAAACATTTCTATTGACCTTTCTGCCAATAAAGGAGAAAAAACTCGTCTGATGGCTTAAAGGGATATAGCATTCCCCCGTTCAGAAACTTATATAAACTCACTACCGTAATGCCGATCCAGTTGCAGTTAACTTGATATCTCAGACTAATGAGTTTCGCGATTCACAAACGTCAAACTAAAACGGAGCTAATGTAAAGGGATCTTATTTAATTACACACACCAACACATGTACATATATATATATATATATATATATATATATATATATATATATATATATAATATAAAAAATATATA
>Ga0123352_10007283_pt1 | contig 17030 bp, 8 predicted proteins | sample TergutLab28metaG_FD_89700 | JGI IMG/M metagenome (GOLD analysis project Ga0123352, IMG submission 89700) | Labiotermes labralis P1 segment gut microbial communities from Petit-Saut dam, French Guiana - Lab288 P1 | ecosystem: Host-associated > Arthropoda: Insects > Digestive system > Gut ... | reverse complement strand
TTGTACCACAAGCTATAAACACAGTCTAGTGCTCTTGAGGATGGGAGAAATTATCGCCCGAAACATTCTGAGCTGATTGATATTGTTAATAAAATTATTATTGTTGCATCTGGTTGGCTGTTTATGTTATTAAATTAGGAGATATTAGGTGACTATGGCATAGGCTGTGAGTATAACAATGAAACGAAATGTGACGCCATGTATTTGTTCTGGTAGGTACTTACGGATGCTTCAGAGAATCCTGCTGCTCCCATCATCACAGAGTTGCGAGTTTCTCTAAAACATCAGTAAGTATCTACCAGAATAAATTACGCCACATTCAATAGACGGCTAAACTCTGCAGCGAACTGAAGAATGAACTATTACTTCAATCAAGCACAAAGACCGGTATTGTGTAACAAAACAGTATTAATGGAGGAACTTCTGAAATTGCGAGAATGAAACGTTAAATCAACATTCTTCAATACAGGACAAAGTTTTGACCCATTTTAAATATTAATAAAGAAATTCGTATCCAAGTATCCCTTACTAACATACACAGTATGTAAATACAAGTATAAATTAGCATAACTTTATTGCAAATGGTGAAAACAATCGTAACTCAGGGCAACAGACTTCCGCTGGATCCTTTAGAGCTTGTTGACGTCGGTTGAATTAATTCAGTTCCGCACGACACAAACCTATTCAACTTTCAGCTAAGCCGAACTCAGAAGGCTGTATGAAGAAAGAAATAGGAAAACCAACACTGTGAAATAAACCAATAATTTTACAAATGGAGACAAAATCTAATCCGTGATGGTGAATACAAAGTTTGGATCAATAATGCCTTCTTCCACATGTCTAAACATTCAAAGCACAGGCTTTATTATATGCACCAACAAAATGAACACTACAAATGCTGCATTTTCAGTCGCAGTGCGCTGACCTGTTCTATGTGATTCTTATATTCAACAGCCAGTATTTCCTAACACACCATTAAAGGACGGGTTCTTCAAGTGGCTGTACACTGTATTCTTCAGTACGAAATGAACCTTGAAACTTTAATGTAAACAAGTAATCATTTTCCTACCCAGGATGTAATAAGCTGTGAACGTGATACCGAGGATAGCAGTGTATACATTTTTCAAAGACACATTCATATAAGCAACCATATGTAAAATATAATAATAGTGAAATAATACAAATAATATTAATATTGTCCAATTATTTATAAAATTACTGTTCCGCTAATTAGAACACTTAGGTACTCTGGGATTAAGACATGCTCCTGACTGATGAACTGGGTTAGGTTATAAACTTCATACATGTTACGTATTAATTTCAAACAACAATACGAGCTGTAGCAGAATCACGAGTTTTACGCTCTAGTAACATGTTAGCTAAGGCACTACAGGATACGTACTTTGGTTTTGTTAGAACTGAGTTTTATGGAATGAGCTTCGCTGTTGCCTCAGAGTGTACATCAAACTGAAGTAGAGAACAAGCAAGGGGACACTATTGTACCGGCACAAGAAGAAAATATTTAACAAGTGCCCAGTAGTAGAGAGGTTAAAAAAACAGAAAAAAAAGGATCTGGAAACACCACAGAATATCGACTGGTATCAATGTGAATATCAAATTATGCAGAATATATGTCGATGGGAATGCTCTGGGTATCAGCACTGTTAATCGAAAAGCGAAAAAAAAACAATGTTGACGCGGTTTCTACCTATTGAAAAGACACTTGGCTACACGGATCGTGTTTCCAGTCAAAACGCGAAATACTAAATCAAATAGAAAAATAATAGAGCGGTATTTTTTTGCGGTTCGTTTTTTCGCCACACACTGAAATAATCAAAATATTTTCTAGTTTGGAATCCGGAGAGAAATACTGGTTACTAATAAGCAGTCTCAGACCATCTACTGTAGGCACTCATAGCCGCATGATTTCGTCACACAATTCAACGGCAGAACGGAGCATACAATAATTAATTTAAAAAAACAGGTGATAATCACAAGATTGAATATGAATGTTTAACCTAATAAATGTCGAGGAGAGGCCGAAACGTGTGGCAAGTAACACCGTAAAGGAATAAAGAAAATAAGCGTATAATAAAATCCTCTAGGACACAGAGATGGTGCTATAAATTATACACACCATCTCAAACACCTAAAGGATTTTCCTATATTTGACTAGACGCTGTTTTTCAACTTCATAATTTATGTAACCTCGAATATTGGGGTGCCTTGTGAGTGAAATGTAAAGGATGTGGATTGTTTCATAATTTCATTTACCTGGAGGGACTGAGGACAAAAGTAAAAAAAATATATTTAATGGAATCGGTATCAATACCGACACATAAACTGAAGACCCGCATAATACAAAACAAAAATTGCTGACATCTCGACCACGATACTCTTTAAAACGGATATGAAAATCAGTTAATTACAAACTGAAATGTCGGAAAGCATAGAAAATTTGTAGGACAGTGAAGAGTGGGCAGGTGTGTTGTCGAGGATAGGCGGAAAACACAGTGCTGTGGCAGGAGGGAATATTCCGCAAACGCGAACGATAATTACACTGGCAGTCTAATAAATACTAATTCAAACGTAAAAAAACTGCAATTTTTTTCAAAAATATTATTTTCAAAGTCAGCAGTGTTATTTGTACATCGCGATATAATGTAGACGGATTTTAAGGTGGATCAGAAAATATCACTGCTGTTCTCTGCTGTGTCAGTGTCGTAAAAAAGTTTTAGTCATTATAATAAAATGTTTAATAACTGAATGCCGATCGATTACTCCACTTGTCAGCTCCCACTAGAGGAACCTAACGGTAACACATGGCAAAAGGTGATAAAATTATTAAGGCGTCATTATCAGCAGCCGGCAAGTCCTTTGTGGCCTGAGGCCAAGTAGGATATTGTACTAACCTGTCATATTCTTCACCTCTTTCCTTCTACACTTCATTGTTGTCTTCGTTTTTAGTGCAGAAAGAAATACACTTACTAGCGGGTACGTTTGTTGCTTCACTTCGGGGCTCTCTATTTCCTACATCTCGTTGATCTCATATGAGAACTGTCAGTGTTTGGGCAGTTTGTGAATTGCGAATACCTCTGCTCATTATTAGCGATATATTCCTTCCGTGTCGAATTTGAATCCTAATCTTAATGACTGTAATAATGCGCAATTAGTAGGCATAAGGCACCGACTGCTGAACTAATATACTGAATTCTAATTTTGCGATATAATTCTGAAATAAATTAGTGGTGAACATTTCCACACTTACACGCCTGGCATTGCTGGAGTTCTGAAAAGAATCGGTTCAACTGAAAAGTATTCCTAGACATAAGTTAGATTTGACTTTGCAGCATATGAAGTGTTTGTTAAAAATATCAGGCTATTTTTAAATAAAATATGGAATTATCGTTGAATTCCCTCTTTTAGCCGTGATAAGTGGGTTCCTGTCACCACAGGATGATAAACTGGTGGCAAATTACAAAACCGTAATTATGAAATTACTCTATCCATAAAAAATGATAGATCGTCAAAAAATAAGCGTGTTTTATATTGAACTCAGGTGATAGTATAATCGTGCTGCCTTAAGTGCCGAAAGTTATGTTAATCATAATATAAAAATAGCCTGCCGAACAAAATAAGCACCGATTTTACGTCATGCTCCTATATTACGCTTTATATACGGTGGTAAAATCCTCGTGGGAGTAAAGAGCAAACATTCTGTGTCTCTTGAATTTGAAGAGACAAAATACATATCTTACAAACAGATGTAGACAATGAAGTTAATAAATTATAATTTTAATCAAACTTTGGATATATTAGCCCGTAAAACGTGTCTAATGATTGAGACGTGAACATGTACAAGGTGGTGAAAAAATGATTTGATACTCTAAGTTTAATATATCCCCATAGTCAAGCGACCTTTGTTCCATTCTTTGCAGACCATACATATTTACAGAGAGAGTAAGTAGTTGAATCATAACTGGCAAGGGAGAAGGCGAAGTACCAAGCTTTGAAAAAAATGCCCCAGTATCACTAGTTCCATCACAAATGTAAAATTTACTGCACTTATTTGAACCACCGCAATACTACGTTCAGCCCCTTATTTCAAAGTGAGTATAAGTTTTGGACATGCCACTTTATTTCGACATCAAATTCGCGCCTAGTTCTACGTACAATGAAAATATATACCACAAGCATTATTAATCTGAAAAGACAGGATTAAATATTTCAAGCACATGTATTATCTGCTACATATTAGGCACCGTCCGAATACTGCTGCCGATAATTTGCTGATGCGTTATTTTGCAGCAACAAAACAGTCGGACGGGTTTTATATCAAGGCATTTGATCCATTTCCCGCCTCTCTCTGTAATACAGAATTTTCATAGCTCAACAATGGACGAATGACGGAATCGCACAATATGCGTCAAGTACAGATTCCATGAAACGCCAATTTTATCTCCTGGAAACACAGAATGTTAATTTTCCACGTGCACAATGATGGTCATACGATAACAGACGCCACTGTCAGCCTTCAGTGAACTGATGTCCAGTGCCTTGATGCAGATGAGGCAGTCACTATTTCATGTTCTGCACATCCCTTCTTCGGTCCACAGGATCAGACCCTCTGATACAAAGGGTGATCGGGGAAACACAGTAAATAATCTCGCACGTACCTCACAAACTGTGTGATGTGTATTCCGTGTGACAATTTTCGAAACGCCTTTCCAAAGTCCACAACGCTTCAATAGCTTTGTGCAAATAAATTGGAATGCAACGGTATTACACTACAGTCTTAAATCCTCCCTTTTCACACTGCATATATCTGTTGCCCAACCATCATTTTTTATATTTTTGTTGTTGTTACACCGTGCATGTTGTCGAGTTATTAAATTATTACACCAACAACTGCACATACATAAAATTTATAAAATTTACACATTAAAACATTAAAAACGCTCCGACATGTTTCGGTCCTATGACCATCATCAGGGAGCTATATCGTCCTTGCTAAAGTCACACTATAAAAAGTCACATTAATTTCGTTGTATCAGTTGGGTATTGTGGCAGCATGCCGTGTTGTGTAATGTTATGTTGCGAAGAGTGCCCTGCTACGGATGTGCAGTCTGTGCTTCGTTGCTTATCACGCAACGAAGCAAAGAATTGCAACAAAACTGAACCACGTGAGTAGGCAATATGAGTTCAGGAATCTCAGACTGTTTATTTGGATACATTATGTGTAATATTCCACTCTCAATATGCTTTGCGAAGACGACGATGACGACGACGACGACGATGATGATGATGATGACAACTTGTCCTCATTAATAATTCAGTATAAACTTGCAGTGAAATTGGGATCCAAATGGAAAACTGGAGACAAAACATTGAAATGAATTACGTGTTCGTACAAAGTGAACGTTAAATAACCGCTAGACAGATCATCTGTCACCTCCTGTTCTAATTAATTTGCAGGTTATGCCGGCTCATGAAGAACAAAATAGGTCTTGTATAGATACGGAATGAGCGGAACTTTACTTAATTAAAACTGCGACTTTGGTATACTTGCACAGCGAACGACATATTTGTGTCCCCATTTTTATTCAGAATTTATTGCCTTCTGTTCTACCTATAAGAGCTTAGTGTCGTTACTCGGTCTGTAGGTTCTCCTTTGCCGGTCCAGGTGCAGCACACTGAATGATAGCAAGTGTCTTCTATTCCTATCCAGATCACTAAGACAAAGGAGGAAGAAAAGTGCAAGCATGTAACTTCCGTATATTGACTGATGATGGAAGATGGTGGCGATTGTGACTAGTGATTGTGATGGTTGTGTGTTAATGATGGCGGTAATGGTGGTGGTTGTGATGATGATGATGATGCGCTTATTGAAGGTGGTGAAGGTGAATTTAATAATAAAGGTGGTTGTGGTGGAGAAGGAACTTCCAGGCTCCATTTTTAGGGTAAAAACTGCAACAACAGGGTGATCCGAAACATGGGTAAACACTTGTCAGAATACACAGTTTCAAAAACCAGAAACAACAATGAACTCCACACCTTGAAATTATCAAATCTGGTACTAATCTAAATGGTCGAAATTAGCATACTTTTATTATCTCGATACCTTATCGCAATATAACTGCATTGGGCCTCGTTTGTCCAAGAATAATATACACCTCCCACATTTTAAGGAGGTCTTCTCTCTCTATTATAACTCTAGCTCTTTGCACTAACACGTAAACTTACAGTACACAAATTTAATATTAATGTTATCGAATATAAGGCTCAACAAGAAACGTCTGTCGGAGTAGTCCCAGTCGCAGGAAACCCCAGATCGTGGTACAAGCTACATACAACATACTCCACATAATGTGCTATTTCGAACATAAATATTGTGCAACGAATCTTGAAGCGTAACAAATCATAAGGGAATCGGAGAGAATCTTCTTGTGGCTACGATCACAAATTTTATTATACGGGTCGCCACAGACAGTTCAGGTAAAGCACGATTGTTTGCGGTTCTTATAAATCCTTATAATAAAACCAACTAGATGCACTAATTTCTCAAATTTGTTTTTGGAATAAAACTCCACATGTTTCGGACAGTTCCTCTGTCCATCATCAGGAGTTTTTCACTGTATACACAGCAATGGTGTATGTTATATAGGTCTGCTCGCAAGCTGTCAGCAAACCTATATGACATATGCCACTGCTATATGTACGGTGCAAAAACTACTTATTATAGACAGAGGAACTGTCCGAAACATGTAGAGTTTTATTCCAAAAATAATTTTGAGAAATTAGTGCAACTAGTTGGTTTTAGTATAAGGATTTTTCATAATGCACGGTCATCTGAACGTCAAGTGTTTGCGGCTGTACATCCGATTTAATCATTTCGTTCTGTGGAAAGCATAATCGAAATGTAGATGTGAGAAATCGGCTTGTGCGGTATTTTAGGTGTATTACCAACACACAGACCAGTGTATGTTTTGTGGCATTGCATAACACAGGCAAACGATGCTCGAGAGATAGAGAAGGATCCATGGGCGGTGAGATCCCATTCATCTGGGTCAAAGTGCCGGAAAAGGCCGACAGTTAGGGCAACATGAAGTGTATGCAAAACGATCCATATACAACTGACAGCACATAGCTTTGTCATCTACACTCGTTTATTCATTCGGCCTTATTTTAAACATCTTGTTCTAAGTGCTTTGGCTTATTCACAAAGTAAATTGTAACTATAGACAAAACGTTCGTCGCTTACTGGTATATTAGTTTCATAACTGGTATAGTCCTGAGAGCAATTCTGTCCGACGCAAGAAACAAACGAACAAGTTATCACACTACGGCACTCATATCACCGGAAAAGTTCTGTATATCTTTATCTTATTATTATTTTGGAAAATTTACCAATTTAATCCAGTAATTTAATGTTACCCACTTCATGCGAGCGCTGTTGTTTTGACGGAGGAGAATTCTGCTTCGGTGCTTATCAACAAAGCTTACATTTCGTGTATCAGTTCACGTTATCTTGATTCACACGCGATGTCTGTCTCTAAATTTCTTTCATTAACATTTGACACGTTTCTAGCGTCACAAAATAACACCCAACATCCAAATGTTCATAAAACATTCGCCTGACTGCAAATCACATTATGGGATTTTACTCCAACTAAGTTTAATTTCCTTCGAATATTTATTTTTCTTGTTAATAAATGTTCTACCGTAATAATACAAAATGTATGTTCACTATTAATTAAACCTTTTTATAACATCTTCGTATTTAATTTGTAACGTGTTCTTGCCCAGGGGTATGAACGCCGTAGCGTGAAGTTGCTGACGTTAAAAACAAATAGAGTTAAACTTACTCTTCCTTACCGGCCATTATGGTGTTGACATGGACTAATGTACCTTTACCTTTACAGGGATCAAAAGAACTTATTAGCTTACGAAAACGGTGGCTGTTAACGCAACGGATATGTTGCAACTCTAGGTGGTGTATCGACCGGTGTTTAATGGTGGAATGCATCGGAGCAAAGTGCCTTTACATCCATGGTTAATAAAGAAAAAAGAGTTTTATTTACAAATTTGACATCTTCATGACTTAAAAATGGTTGTGGGATATATCATGTGATTTTTTTTTCGTGATATTTACTGCAACGTCACGATATTCTGATATTAAAGTTTCATGACGTCATTGTGTTCAGAGCTAACAAGTAAGACGATATTTGATGATGTATCCGCATAACGATCACAGAGAAGTGTCTCAACATGTGTAATAATTTTCCAGACTGCAAACGTTATGCTACAAAATACCTCCAAAATAAGATTCATATCATAATGTGGACAGATCTGTTCAGAGGAAGAATATTTTCCCTTAACACGGAAAAAGAGGATAGTGTATAATAAAACCCTAAAATAAAAATCGCAGGCAATCTCACTATCGAGTAAATCGGGCTATGACCTTGCTGCAAAAAGATGCACCTAGGAATATTTTTATTCTAACAGCAGTGATGACACAGTTTAAAATCTTCCGCGATATTACGTCATGTTGACTAGTAAACAGTTGGCGCCCTTTTAAAGAATAGCGACTACTACATTTTTAGAGCTTAAGATTCAAGCAAATTTAGTGAAATGTTGACTCTGAATAAGTTACTACAATCGTTCGAAACGTCGGCAAATATGAACCAATCAACAGGGAGTGCCGTGGCACAAACCTGAAAACTTCAACATCTGAAACAGAATTGCGGGCAAGATACAATTTTTACTTTTCTTTACGTACCGATTGGTACCGCACAGCAGACTGTAAGTGAAGAAGACACGTGAGCAAAGTGTGGATGTAAACGTGAAGTGTTTTACTGCACAAGATTGTACTGCTGCTTCCATCCTGACATCTTTAAAAACACACACCACACACACACACACACACACACACACACACACCACACACACACACACCACACACACACACACACACACACACACACACACACCACACACACAAGCTCAGATACTTCAAGAGAAGGGAAATTTCTTCACACACTTCCATTAGAGATCATACATCTTATTATAACATTTAAGTTGTTCTTACTAACATGCACAACAGGTAACTGAAGAATAAGAACCAACTAGACGCTACTTATTATTTTACTATACTTCTTATAGGCTCGACACTATTCGCCCACTACTATGCCCATCATCAGGAGCTCACGACTATAATGTGATTACCGCATTAGTCTTCTCGTTCTTTGGTTGCTGTAGGTGGGAAGTTAGGTGCGGTTAGGCTGGAGTAGTGTCCGGGTTGCAGGCTATAACCTGCAGCCCGGACACTATTTGTGTGTTTAATGAATAAAATTGTTTGCTGGAAAAACAAAACTCTGGCACTTGTGTGAAACTACAAGACCGTATCACAATATGTTTCAGTTTGTTACTGAGACAATAAAATTAGTTTGTTTCTCCTGGATTATGACGTCGGGTAATCTAGCATAATATTATCATCAATATTTTGTAGAAAAATACGCTTTCAGTGTGAGGGTGCCAGATTGCATTAAATCTCACTGAAACGTTCGTAACCACCTACGAGATTACAGGGTGACAAAGTCATTACTTGCTGACGGATATGCATTATCATAGACAGGCTTGTCAAACTTGCTAATACATTGTAAACTTGTGTACAGCGTATAGTCGAGATACTTTGCTGATACAACCTCAGGTGGAAAAATGAGAAACTTTCTAAATATATAGTCTAAAATACTGTAATCAAGATCTGTGCGTTACCCAAGTCTCGTGGTCTGTTACTGAAATAATCCACTTTCAGAAAACACATCTGCAGCGGGTTTAACTGACTCTCACATATGTTCGTACTGAACAGCAATTTCTTCAAGGAAAAGAATCAATCACTCTTTAAGTCACGGGCAATTAAGAGAAAAACAATCTTATTCATCGAAAATTATACACCAATAGCATGTAAAATTACATATTTTTATATTTGGGGAAAATACAAAAATTATTTATGTACGTGTATAAAATAAACTATCGCTTTTCCATCACTTTAAAAAGGAGCTACTCCCCCGACCCTTTAACATAAGCATAATGATGACGACATTTATGGGCATTTCCACGTAACTCATAATGCAATTCTTTTAAATATTAAACGATTTTTCATTCAATTTTCCGTTCAGCAAACAAAACACGAAGAACCACTTTAAAAAATCCTTGATATCCAGTCTTCTAATTATTCGAAAACTAAGCTGTAAAACTGAGGGCCTTAAAAGGACACGTCACATAATATGTCGTTCCCTGCACCTGTGTGTGCTACGCCCACCTGACAAATTTTGTAATTACTTCCCTAAGCACATTTTCAATATCTGCTACAATATTTTCTAGACTGCCATGCTTACAATTCCCCCTTTGCCCAAGACACAAAGTTCTCCACCTTTTGTGTGTGTATATATGTGTGTGTGTGTTTGTGTTCAGGTGCCCCTCTTCATGTCCACCTCTCTCTCCTCACTTCCATTAATTCCAGCAAATATCCTGTAGCCGGCCTGCTGCTACAGGAACTGCACTGATTTATAGCCTTTAATTTCAGTGGCGTCGCGGACTCCCGACAAGCTTTTATCCTCACCTGACTGCGCTTTTTGAAAAGCGACAATATATCGAGTTTAAATCTTCCATCACTGCGCTCTTTATTAATGGTTCACGTGTTTCATGCTTGTGTTCTTTGAAATCTGAGTACCCCAAATAGACGGGCGATTTTATATACGTCACAAACCTAAACGTTCGACTATAAGTTCAGGATATTGAAAAACTGTGATGACAATTTAATGAAAATGTTAAATCCGCGACGAGTAGGAAAAGTAGTATCGCTGTGTAATTAGTTTCCAGTCCAATAAGAATTACGTGTTTAAAGTTTTCAGAGAACCCGAAACACGTAGGCACGTATGAGGCACATAAAGTCTTCATCATTATAAACACCTAAAAATTGTACCACTTTTATAAATTACCTTCAATATTTTTAAATTTAACTGAAGAATAAAAAAACCAACTAAATGCCACTTATTATTTTATTGTACTTCTTATAGGGTCAACATGTTTCGGGCATAGTAATGCCCGAAACATGTTGACCCTATAAGAAGTAAAATAAAATTATAAGTTGCATCTAGTTGGTTTTTTATTCTTTAGTTATCACAATGATGCACGGTCCAATAAACGTAAGATTTTAAAATTTATTTGTTATTCCAATTATTCGTACAAATAAATTTAGGTTATCTGAAAAAAGAATACCAAAGACCGGATTCGAACCTACAAGGAACGATACAATAGCAGGCAGTAGAAAACTGAATATATACAATGACAATCCTCGCGGTACTCACAGCTCACCAAATGTTATAAAGGAAGGTCAAATAAATTAATGTAAACTGGGACATAATTAAAATAATAAAGGAAGGAGTTCTAAAAACAAAACTTGAAGTTATCACTATGAAGACAGAGAGACAGACAGGATAATATTAAAATTGTTCTCAAATAAACAAGCAAAGGTGTACAAGTCGAATTCTTTTGCAACAAGGACACGTCTTTGGGAGGAATACACCGAAGACTGTTGAATTTTTGTTTATCATAAAATAAAGGAAAACCTGTGACCTTCTAAGATGCAATTAGCTTTTTAGTTTGTCAGGACTAAATCTGCTTCGCAATTAATAATCCGTTGATCAGTGTCAAGCAAAGAACTGATTGTAACTGAAAGCTTCTGATTACAGAAACAATGGAAACACTCGTTAAGACCTACAAGATTATTTTCTTAGTATTTCTAAACCACACACATGACAAAGTAGTATAAGAAATTCATACTTGTGTGTCAACTAATATATCCAACAAGATGCAACTATACACAGCTTATTTTATGTTTAAACTGTGTACAGTTGCATCTTATTGGATATTCATTGACACAGAATTACGATGCACGGTCCCATGAACATAAAAATCATACTTGTGCTTTTAAATGTTCATAAACTGTGTCACAGACAGATATTTTAATTAACTAACTTTTAAATAACTGAAATACCGAAGGTCGCAGGGTAATAACAAAAACCCTCTTTAAAATTTACGGGCGAAAAGCGGAACATTTTCTGTCTGAGGACAAACTCTTCCCAACAAATCCTACAAAAATATATTTGGAGGTACAAAACGATTACGTCTTCGGAAGGTTAATTTAGAAACATTTCTTATAAAGCAGTCATATTTTTGTGTTATGTGCTATGAAATAATAGATGGCACTTCACACTACTGGCATATGTTTGGCCCTGAATGAAGCTAATGCAAGTGCTGAGATTTTCATGTTTTGTACGATGGAACTCGATGAAGTTTGGTAGAAATTTGCGTGGTAATGGAGAAGCCTCCTGCCTCCATGTTCAGAATTGAAGCTAACCCTAAAGATGCTGACAACACATTCCAACGATGCGTTGGTAAATTTGTACTAGACTACATTGCTACATTTCGTGGAGACAAGTAATCTTCATGAAAATACTGTTGACCTTGACGTTATTTAATTACAAACCTTTCCGGTGGCATTTTGCCATATTAATTAATGTCGTCTTACTGCTTACGGCAGCACTCGGTTACTTTCCTTCTGGACTCTAATATCATGTGCAAAGTCTTAGAAAAATCTGCCCCCTTTATTGGGGTAATATTTTTATAGGATATAAAATGAGAAATTTTGCGTGAAAGTATTTTCTTTCGTTTTTAGGATCGATCGCCACAGCGAATAAGGCACTGTAGTTAGGTAAATGAAATTTTGAACAAAGAAACGACAAGACAATGCTTAGTAATGTAACAGCAATTACGATTTTTTAGTGAACAAATAAAATTTGGCAACTGTGTGAAACTATAGTAATATATCACGCCTTTGACAGCTATTGATAGTGTGACAGTAACGCAAGAACGAAATAAACAAAACAATGTGAGATTTGACGCCCTTACACAAGTGTTACTGCAGGTTCAAGTCTCATAGAGAACTACCTCTTTCGGACTAAATGGTCCTGAGAACGAAGTGAATAGAAACCCTCAAAACGTTGGTAACTAATTACCCATAAGATCGGTGTGAGGAAGTCGAAGACGTGAATTCTAAACAATAATAATACTAACAGGCTTTTACAAATAGACGTCTGGGGAAAAGTAAAGTATATTGTGTTACTAGTTGCGCTCGGAATGCTGCTAGTCAATTTTTGGAAGGAATGTATGCTAAGAAAGAATTTGTACTTAAGACATAAGGAGAATTGTAATAGTTTGCAACGGGTCAGTAATTCAAATTTACGTGACAAGGCAACAAGGAATTCAGTTGGTAAGTGATCTGAATCTTTACATGTTCTGTATTGTTTATATGTTGGTGTTGGTATTGTGTTAATTTATGGCCTCATTTGTAGCACCAATAAACATTGTGCCTTACGCGGCTTAGTGGTTACGTGTGTGTGTGTGTGACAGAGAGAGAGAGGGGGGGGGGAAATACTGGTTGTCGCATTGAAGCAGATGTACTGAAATTGCGTGGGAATTATGTAGAAGTGAAAAGGCTAACTTATGATTAATGATATTTGTATTTTTCTTCTTTCAGATTATTTATACAATTTGAGTGACAAACTTAACTTAAACGCACTCAGTGGTTCAGGCTCTTTTATACAACGTTTATAAAAGCTCAACCCAAATCCCCTTTCTTATACGGAAATGGAAACGTCTCTAACGCACGTACTGGACTTCACTCACTGTACTTTTCCTGATCTCGTGGAATCTTGTCCGTGCCCTTACATTATGTTGTTCTAACACACTAACTAGCACACAACTCATGCTAGGAGCACATGTCACGTGGTTTTTCTTGTTTACATTTTAATGACGGATTCGAGAGTGTATAAATAGGTAAAGCAATTCATACACAGGCCTGGACAGGCCGTTAGGTCTCCCAGAATTTCTAGACATACAGCACATGATGGTGGAAAGGTTGTCAGTCTCAGGCAATGGTCGCCTTTATCCCCCAAGGGACACCCCCTGGTATTCATTAATGCTAGAGGCCAGGTAGATACCACAACCTTAGTACTGTCGGATGGACTGCCAAAAAAAATCTAAATAACCGCATCGGGAATTGAAACCTCAACTTTCTGGCTTACAGCGCAGTGTCGCAACCAACTGACCCAAGGTATAACCCAAGAATGTGTAAAAGTATTCGTAATATTTCATTTCGTTTTCCTGGAAAATGAACAGAACCGAAGAGGCGTACCTTCATGCATCTACTGAGTAACAATTTCACATTCTGTGTTGAGATTTTAGAAATAGTCCTGTGAGTAAATATAAATAGCACTGCTTCTGATAATGCACTTATTTGGAGTATTCATTAATTTATCCATTCATTCACTTTTATACCTCTATCTTTACATTTGTTTATATTTTATTCATTCATTCATTCACTCGTTCATTCATTCATTCATTATTGGTTTACTCAAGACGCGGTTAATGTCTAAGAGCATAAGGACGCTCTACGACGCTGAATGACGAGCGGCACCAAAAAACATGGCTCAAACACCAGTGTTCTTGGCTCATATCGGAGAGGTGCTTGGATCGAAGTGTGCGGTGGATCCTGATAAACTGAATTTTTTTCGTGGCTTCCCACCGCAACTTTGGACAAATCTTGGGACAGTCCCGAATTAGACGTTTTTTCCCTTTTACATCATTTTTAATTCATTATTCGTCAGTCACATCTTACCTCTCCACCATGTTTACAGATTAACGGGCCTAGAAAGATGTGAAAAGAAGTGCTGTGTTCTGGTGTTCCGAAAAATCCGACATCTGCCTGAAGGACACAAGGAAAACCAAGGAAACTTCCATCAGGATAGCCGGTCTGCTGACCGAAGTTCGTAGAGGAATGAGGGTTGCGGATTACTCGCCTGCGAAGCTCGAGGCGTGAGATTCGGAAAGGTGCGAATAGGGAATGTCCCTTTTGTCATGTCTCTGAACACGACAGCTGTCACGGGATGTACCGGCGAACGCAGGAATTCTATTCGATAAAGATACCGTGTTCAGGGGAAGGATAAAATGGACACACTGTATATTAAATGTACATACGCAAGTACAATGGAAAAACGGCTAAATTAATATGCGTTAATTATTATTTGAAAAGCCCACAAAAATGTAGTATATCACTGTGTCAGACTTAAACGTACGGTCATATTCTGAGTCAATATTATTATAGGGTTTGCTTAATTGGGTACGGATGCAAACACATATTGGGTATGCATGCATGCACACAAACACACAAATCCACACGTAAATGGAGGTTAAACGTGCACACAGGTCCTGGGTAAATATTATCACAGCCTTTGCTTAATGGAATACATATACACACATGCATTACGTATGCATGCATACACACATTCATATAAACCGTCATGCCTATGGAAGAAAAGAAAAACTGGTAATTGGAAATGTTTTATTCCCCACGCATCACTCTTAAATATACACCCGGACACTAGGTCAAAATTATTATAGTGTTCTCTGAATTGGTTGTACATATATAATTACATACATACTCGTACGTACATACATTACATTACATTACACATGCATGCACACATTCAGGTCTACATGCATCCACGAAGACAGGAGACAGGCAAATTTATAACAGCTATACGTAATGGAATTATCAGAAATAAAAAATATTATTACCAACGTGTCAGTGGACCGGTTATTATTACAGAATTTGCTGCAAGAAAGAAGAGTCCTGAGTGCAAACACCCTTCAGATATAGGCCTGAAACATTCACATGTATTGTACTCACGGAATTAAAACCACAAAAATTCCGCAGTTTGGGTAGGCGGTAGAGTTTCGAATCAAAACGTGGTTTCACTCATAGGAAAAAAAGCAGCAAGCCTGTGGTCTGCCAAGTGTGTGTGTGTGTGTGTGTGTGTGTGTGTATGTATATATTTCAGAACTGTGGAAAAAAATGCAACTTCATGCGCATATATTGCGCACATGTGGAATGGTTGCAGCAGCTCACATTTACCTCGCAGCTATAATGGAGCCCTCCTAGGCAGAGGAATCAGTTTCAGTACTATCCCATCAATGTGGCATTTGTGGTCATATAGAACCGCACTCATTACAGTTTCCTTGCGGCCATGACGTCATACCTGATAGTGGTTCAATTTTCCACATAGCTTATCAAACGTCCCACCCCTCTTTCACCTAGTGGCCGGTCGAGTATGTGTAAAGCTTTATTCCCTGTCTCCTATCCGCCTTCATGTCATACTGCACAATTACATGAATAACTTAATTTTTCATTCCCCAAATACTGACAATACATTTCACGGAAAATGAACTTCGTCACTGATACAAAGCCTTCATCTCGCCAGGCGTCGGAAACAGGCTGACACAGCGCGCCAAGATCGATAATGTGTGAAGCTTGGGAGTAATGTTCCTGATATCCTTTGTAAAAGGCGTCCGGGACAGCTCAGTCAGTATAGTAACTGGTCTAAATGTTGGGTGATAAGGCATCGGGGTTAGACTGTCTGCCTATAAAACTGATACCTAAAGTTCTTTATTGGACGTACAGTGGCCTGGGCGTCCAGATGATCTTTCACCTAAACCTCATTCTCGTGTATCTTCATGGCGGAATGCATAACCGTCTGAATCCATGGGCAAGTTATAAAGCATTAGAACTCGCCATTTTATCCTAACACTGTACTTCTCTTTCGCGTGTCCCAACAGATTATTTGATTAAAAAGCTTTAAGTGATGTTTCTTTGTAATGGACAGAGAATTTGTTCTCTAAGAGGAAGTGTTTGATATATATAATGGTAAAGCAATCCCATTACAGGCCTGGGCAGGCCCAGAGGGTTCCAGGAGGTTGATGCTCCCAGATTTCAAGACATTCGCCACATGAAGGTGGTAAGGTTGTCAGCCTTACGCACCGGTCGCTTTTACCCCACAGGAAATATTCCTGGTACTCATTTCTGTTAGAGGCTGAGTCAATCCCAGGGCCATAGTGCGGCCGGAAGGATT
>Ga0123352_10007282_pt1 | contig 17033 bp, 13 predicted proteins | sample TergutLab28metaG_FD_89700 | JGI IMG/M metagenome (GOLD analysis project Ga0123352, IMG submission 89700) | Labiotermes labralis P1 segment gut microbial communities from Petit-Saut dam, French Guiana - Lab288 P1 | ecosystem: Host-associated > Arthropoda: Insects > Digestive system > Gut ... | reverse complement strand
TGATATTTAGCGATACTACAGGACATTGGGGAGAAGGCTATATTAATACAGCCGCTTCAATGGGTTGGGTATTTGGTGATACGGGTATTGGCGGCAAATTTAGGCCTGATGAAACAATAACTAGAGCAGAAATGGCGGCAATTATTAATCGAGTGTTAAATCGTTTGCTACAAGGCACAGAAGATTTATTGCCAAATAGACTTATCTGGTTTGATAATAAAGATCCTATATCATGGTACTATATTCATATACAGGAAGCTACAAATTCTCATCGTTACAGAATGAAGGATGACGATATACACGAACAGTGGATAGAACTGACTCCTAACCGTGATTGGACTATTTTAGAAAAACCATATTCGCAACCAGAGGATATCCTTAAATAAAAATAAAAACCGACCATTTTTATAGCAGTAGTTGCTATGTATAAAGTGGTCGGTTTTCTTTTTACTTAAGCATCTCTAGGCTCTGGATCTTTATCAAGCGTGATAAAGTACTCATAAAACGGCATTAGAGATTTATATCCGTTTATAATGCGTGCAGAAAGTTCTTTGGAAAATAGCTCCTCACTGTTTGGCTGCCTGTGGATAAGTGAAAAAGACTTTCTATTATACCACTCGGAGGTTTTCAAAGTAGGGGCATCTTTTTTACGCTTATATTCATCGCCCTCAAGAATGAACTCGTTTTGTTTTTCAAGAGATGCTATAAGCTTTTCGAAAGCCTTGGGGTTTTTATCAATACGTGCTCTAAATTTTGCCATTGTTAGTGGTTTTGCCTGATAATAACCCAAGCCATAGCTCCAGCTTTCGGGCGATAATTCGAACCAAAAAACAGGTACAGATGTCCATTCTTCGCTGGGTTTTTCAATCGAAAACCATAAATTGCACCTATAAGGATCGCCGCCTTTAACTCGCCTCGCATCCTTATAAATACGTGAAACTTTGTGTACAAAACCATGGTTGCCATAGTCTGCCGTAATTTGTTCAAAAACTTCTTTGCCTAGTGCTTTCATAGGATTATTAAAATTTTGTTGAAAATTATCCTTATTCGCTTCAAACCAAGCTTTATTGTTATTCATGCGGAGGTTCCACATAAAATCAATTGTATCTTGTGTAAATCCGTTAAACATTTTATCAAACCTTTCAATCTTATTTTATAGTCATTCAAGTTGAAAATCATAACTTGAATGACAGCCCTGCTTAACAGGACCAACACCTCCTTCGCTATGCTACATCGGTGTTGGTCGTTCATGCAACTTAAAAACAATTCAATACTACGCATTATTGTTTTTAAGTTGATTCACTATAATCAAAGCATAGATGCCCCTATAATGCCTGCATCATTGCCAAGCTGTGCAATTACAAAGCGTGTTTTAGTGTTACCTGTAAGCACTTTGTCTTTTATACGGCTTTTAACAGCAGATAACAGATTTTCACCTTGGCCACTTATGCCACCGCCCAAAACAACAGTATCAGGCTGGAGAATATTTGTAATATTAGATAATCCAACACAAAGATAATCAAAATAGTTTTCAGTAATTGCTATTGCGGTTTGGTCTTTTAAAAGAGCCGCATCAAATGCAGTTTTGGCGGTTATTGCATTTAAGTTGCCATTAACAATTTCGTTAATAGTGCTTCGTGGGTTACTTATTGCTCCATCTCGCGTATCTCGTATTAAAGCAGAAGCAGAAGCATATGCTTCAAAGCAGCCCCGCTGTCCGCACGCACAAAGTTCGCCGTTTATATGTATAACATGGTGGCCCACTTCGCCTGCACCAAAAAATGCTCCAGAATATATTGAGCCGCCAATGATAATACCACCGCCAATTCCCGTTCCCAAGGTTATTGTAACAGAATAGTTGCTATCCTTTGCTGCACCCCAAATAGCCTCACCAAGAGCAGCACAGTTAGCGTCATTCTCAACAAACACAGGGATACTAAGGCTTTTTTCAATTATTTTGCCAATAGGTATATTAAAAAAACCGATATTAGCGGCATTAACGATGGTCTTTGTAAGCGGGTTAACAGTTCCTGGGCAACCTATGCCAATAGATTTTATAGGACCTTGATTTGATAAATCCTTACATAAACCTATAATATCTGCAATAATATCCTCGGTGTTACGAGAAGGCAAGGTTGGTACAGATTTTTTTAAAACAATTTTTCCATCAGCAGAAACAATTCCACCAACAATATTAGTTCCGCCTAGGTCAATGCCTATGTTCATTTTATCAACTCCTTATTGCTGCCATCATATTCACAATTTTATCAGCAGAAGCAACATCAATCAAATCTTCTCTAGGGCGAAGTACCCCTCCAAAAGACAAAGTTGGGTTATGCTGGGTTGACGGCTCATGCCTCCCAACCATCGCAGAAAAATGAACTTGTGTAACTTTTGTATAATTAATGATATTTGCTACATTTGTTGGCCTTATGCCAGCACCTGGTAAAATTTCTATCCGCCCGTTTGCTTTTTCAACAAGCTCTTTAATTAGCTCTAGCCCTTCAGGAACAGACGGAGCTTGCCCACTTGTTAAAACTCTCGTAACACCGCAATTTATAAGGCTTTCTAAAGCAGCAAATGGGTCTTTGGTTAAGTCAAACGCTCTATGGAACACTGCATCACGGCCAGCTGCTATGTTAACAAACTCTGATGTACGCTTTTCGTCTACCGTTCCGTCCGCATTTAAAAAGCCAAAGACAATCCCATCTGCACCGTGTTCTACAAAAAGTTTGGCATCATAAACACTGGTTTTATATTCGTGATCGTTATAAAAAAAACCTGCTGGGCGTGGACGGACCATGGGCAGTATTTTAATTCCATCAATTTTTTTTGCCAGTAAAAAAGTACCTAAAGATGGGGTTAGACCCCCCAAAAAAAGTGCTGAGTTAAGCTCTACTCTGTCTGCTCCTGCCTCTTTTGAAGCAAGAACATCTTCAACTGAACCGCAGCATATCTCGGTTATGATAGTATTATTTTCCATATTTCCTCCGAAGTTTCTATTTTTTTGTGATTATAGTAAGTTAAATCGTTAAATATGTTGATAATTGAGCTTTAGTATTATACAATGTTATTATACGGTATTTTAAACTTTTTTTCAATAGGGAGGTACATCACTATATGAGAGTTTTTGCAACAGGAATTCATCAAGAGAGCAATTCATTCAGCCCATTAAAATCTATGGCAAGTGATTTTTATATGTGTAGAGGGCAAGAGTTTAGAGAAACGGCAGGCATTCGCATTCTTATTGATGCAGGATGCGAAGTGATCGAGTCGGTCTGGGCTAGAGCTGTGCCAGGTGGAACACTTAGGTTTGATGAATTTATGAAGATGGTTGATGATATGCTTGAGCCACTTTATAAAGACACAAAAGGTTTTGATGGTGTGTTTTTGCCTATGCATGGTGCACTTGATGTTGAGCATATTGGAAGCGGTGAAGCCTTTATTGTAGCACGGATAAGAGAGATTGTTGGCCCTGATGTGCCCATTTCGGCTCCTTTAGATATGCACGCGAATATAACTTACAGCTTGGTGAACTTATGCAATATAATTTATGGCTATAGAACCGCTCCGCATACAGATATGTTCGATACACATGCTAGAGCCGCAAAGATGCTGGTTAAAGCCATGCAAGAAGGTGCTATTCCAAAAACACAAATTATTAGAATACCTATCATGATGCCTGGCGAAAATATGATGACATCTACAGGCATTGGAAAAGATGTTATTAGTTTTTTGCCTAAAATAGAGCAGGAAGAAAATATTTGGTGTGCTTCATATTTTGTTGGTATGGCATGGGTTGATTGCTATAATAATGGTGCGGCTGTAGTAGTGTCTGGAGTTAGCAACATGGATAAAGGCATGGGTAAGGCTCAAGAGCTTGCTAAGTTTGTGTGGGATAACCGTGATAAATTTGAATATCAAGGAATTGCAATGGAGCCTTTAGATACAGTTAATTTTGCAAAAGAGCATGAAAGTGATGGGCCTGTGATTATTTCAGATTCGGCGGATAATGTTACCGCAGGAGCCGCAGGAGATAATGCACTTATGTTAAATCTCTTTCTTAAAAATGGAATAGAAAATGCACTTTTTGCCGCAATTATTGACCCTGTTTCTGTTAAAAAGGTTTTAGAGCATAAAGAAGGGGATGCAATAAACATTACAATAGGCGGATGTTTTGATAATGATTCGGAAAAATCTGTTCTGGAAAATGCAGTTATTAAAAAAATTAATTTAAGCTTGCTTGCTGAAATGCCAAAATCTTGTGTTTTAAGCTATAATGGCATTGATATACTGCTCTTTGACAAACGCAAGCCTGTATTTGATACTGAAACACTAAAGGCACACGGCTTATCTTTTGAAGATTATAATATACTCGTAGTAAAACAGGGGTATTTATCGCCTGAATTACTGGAAGCTTCTAAACATGCAGTAATGGCACTCACGACTGGAAATTGCAACCAAAAAATTGAACGCCTTAATTACAAAAAACTAATAAGACCAATTTATCCTTTAGACGGCTGCGATATTGTTTTAAAAAAATGGAGGGTTAAAAACTTTAATGAAAATTATATTTAATGCTGATGATTATGGCTATTCAAAGGGTGTAAACCTAGGCATAATAGAGGCTTACGAAAATGGGCTGGTGCGTTCTTGTACAATGATGACAAATACTTCGGGGTTTGAGCATGGAGTAAAGCTTTTAGAGAGGTCGTCTGGGCTGAAAACTGGCTTGCATCTCGTGCTTACTCACGGATTTAGCCTTGGGGCAGGGTATAAAACTATTATTTCTGCCAAAGGTAAATTTTTAACGAAAACAGAGCTTGAAAAAAAGATAGCTGAAAAAGAAATTGACCTTAATGAGGTTGAAAAAGAATACACATTGCAAATTGAAAAAATGCTTGCTGCAAAAATTAATATAACACATATTGACGGGCATCACCATACACATATTCTTCCAGGCATTATGGATGTTACATTAAGGCTTGCACGTAAGTATGGTATTAATGCTATACGTATGTGTAATTTGCAAAGCCCGAAAGACATAAAAACCATAGCTTTTAATGACACTTTTTTTGGCGAAAAAGCAACGGTTGGGCATCTTGAGTATGTTTTGTCAAGATGCAATGAAAACACAGAGTTTATGTGCCATCCTGCATATCTTGATAGCTATTTGTACAATATGAGTTCATATAGCCTAGGGCGTATTGAGGAGGTAAAGACACTTACCAGTAAAGAAGCAAAAGAGCTTATTAAAAAGCTGGGTATTTCTCTTGCCAGCTATACAGATTTGTAAGATAATTTAAAAAGTATTTTAAGGGGTACTATTAATGAAAATTTATAAAGCAAAAGATTATGAGCATTTAAGCCAAATAGCGGCAAATATTTTAGCAGCACAAGTTACGTTAAAGCCTGATTCTGTACTTGGATTGTCGACAGGTCAAACTCCGATAGGCACCTATAAAAAACTTGTAGAAAAATATAAAAGTGGTGATTTGTGTTTTAACAAGGTTGTTGGTATAAATTTAGATGAGTATTATGGATTAGGTGCTGATAATCCACAAAGCTATGCTTATTTTATGAATAATAATTTATTCAACCATGTTAATATTAATACTGAAAATGTACATATACCAAATGGGCTTTCACAGGATATTTTTGCAGAGTGCACTCGTTATGATGAGGTTATAGCCAAGAATCCTATAGATATACAGCTTTTAGGCATTGGCTCTAACGGGCATATCGGCTTTAACGAGCCTGACGCCGAGCTTAAGCTTAACACTCATTATATTACTCTTGCCAAGGCTACGATAGATACAAATAAAAGGTATTTTAAAAATGAATATGAGGTTCCTAAAATGGCTTATACCATGGGAATTAAGCAAATTATGCATGCAAAAAAAATACTGCTCTTAGCAAGTGGAGAAAGCAAGGCAGAAATTTTGCGTAAAGCTTTTAAAGGCTCTTTAACAACAAATGTTCCTGCGTCTTTGCTACAAATGCACAGAAACTTGATAATCGTTGGCGATGAGGCAGCTCTTAAAGGTGTTTTTTAGGATATATATGTAATAATTTATTTTATACAAACGGCAAGAATTAACCAAAGTCCCCCTATAGTAAGAGAGGGCTTTGGTTAATTTTGTTTGCAAGTAAAATCCGCTTGTTACTGTTCTTCCCAATCTTGGCCTAACATTGACGTTCTAATACTTATTATCTCTCCAAATTCATTTAATACGGCATGTATATTATCTTTATTATAAAATTGCTCGATAAGATTTTGAAAAAAAGGATCTAACTCTGAATAAACTAATGCTTCTCTACTAATATTTTCATTAATATAGCGATTGTCGAATGTTATTGATACCATAGTATGAATAATTGTTACATTTAAGTTGCAATTATAATTTATAGATTGTCTGTGTGTTCTATTTATTATAAGAGTATAAGTTCTGTTTGGATTTGATGTGTGCCTAATTAAAAAATGAGGGTTAGTTCGTAAATTAACTGGAGAGGGCAAACTGTCAGCACTCTGTTGATTAGCACCTTGAATTATACCAAACTCATCTATCCATAATTCAATCCTTATACCAATTTCTCCAGGGTTATCTGCTATAATTTGTTGGTATATTTGATGGTTTCTTATATCATCTATTTGATAAATTTGAGTTTCAGCCCCCTGTTCTATCACCTTGCTCAAATGATAGATTATATCGTGTTCTCTTAATGTTTCATTTACTATATGCCTTTTTTCAATAAACACTGACTTGGAGTTATCTAAATTTATTTTTTCAATAATATAGTAAGCTGTTGGGAATGGTAATACTATTGGCTCTTGCTCATCATTAATATTTAATTGATATGATCGTGAAATAACACCTAATCTGCTCATTTCCAAAAATATTCTACCATTTGAAATTGGGTTTGCTTCAGCAATTTTCTGAAATAGTTCATGATTTCTTATATCATCTATTCTATAGGCTTGAGATTGATGATTAAGGGTGCCTTCTTCTTTTATCACCTTAGCAAAATGATAAACTATTTTATGTTCATTAAAATTTTGATGAATTGGAATTTCTCTTTTTTCAATACTAATTGTCGTGGTGTTTTCAATATCTAGTATCTCATGAATATAAAGCTTAAAGCCACGTTTTCCATGATGTATATGTCTTTGATTAATAAAATAATCTTTGCCCTCAGCGTGAACTCGAGCCTCTATCTCTTCAATTTCACTTGCTAAGTTTGGATTAATTACTAAAATTTCGTTTATAAATTCACTTTTAATAGTTTCATAATGTTCTATTACCCTGCTTAGATTTGAATGTATTTCTTTAAAGTTTTCATCCCTATTTTCACTTGTTATTAATAAATAGTTTAATCTAAATGCTAAATTAAGGCTTTCTTCTAAAGTGTTTTCTTCAATGCCGTTCCTTAATTTTGTGAAATACAAATCAATTAGTTTAAATTGAACTTCTTGTAAGTAACTATTTTCTATATCATTTTCGTGATTTAGTCTAAAATTATCCATTGATCTTAGCAATAATTCACCGAAACCATCCTGCTGCATTACTTCATCTATTGCATCAGCTGTATAATATATGCTTTTAAGATTTAAAAGAGGATGTATTGTATTTTCTACCCCTACAATTTTAATTAAAATTCTTAACAAATCTAGTTCTGCAAGGTGCATTGGAATATAAGTAACATGGCCAAAGAACTCTATATCCAAAAGAACTGTCATTGCTTCGTAAAGCGAAAGGCCATAGCTAGAGTTTATCCAATATTCAGATGTTATCCAATGAAAAAGCTCATGATAGATACTGTGAAATAAGTCATTAAGTTCACGAATATGAATGAAATTATATGTGTGATTATAGTATGCAGCTGCGTTATCCATAGCAAATAATTTTGGAGCAATTATAATAGATGGTTTCTCTATTTTAGTTGATATTGCAAAATCAGATAATAGTTCATTAACAACTAGTTTGAAGTTTTCAAAAAATGGCCAAGCTTCACTAGTTTTTGTGCAATTTATCTTAATTTCAGGAAGATACTCGTTGCCAATATTTATATCTTGTATCAAGGTAAAATTATAAGCAATTTCAGAATTAGCTTGATGCCTATATTGAAGCCATATAAAGCCCCCAATTACTATATTAGAATAAAGTATTATATTTATGAAATTTACATGTTTTATGAAATTTGGTCTTCTTTTGGGTTTTGAATCACTATAACCTTTAAATCTACGTACTTTTTTAAATCTTTTTTTGGTGCCTTTCTTAGTAATAGTATACCTATCAGCTATTAGAATTCTATCCCACTCATCTATTTCTTTAAATCCATTTTCGAAGGCACGATAAAAATAAGTTTTATTATTTTTTTGCACAAGTAAATAGTCCCTATCTGCAATAGTGACAACCTCACCTGTTTTACATTCTAATTTCTCAAAATCATTTAATTGATACATATTTTGCCTTCTAACTATTAATTTCTTATTCAATTCTAATTAATTGGTTATATTTAGAGACACGATCACTTCCAGATGTAATAAAAAACTATATATGTATATAATATTTTAGCATGAGGCAAATAAGATGTCAATATTTCACTTCTTGTGCCGCTTAATTGATTATTAGTAATGCGAAGTTGTACTCAGAAGCATATTGTCAAGGTGTTTGAAAAAATTTTATAAAAAAATAAAGACAGGGCGTGTAGATTCCCTGCCTTGTAGCGTTAATAGTGCTTTATACTTCAACCTTGAATTGAAACAACTTGATTTCTGACAAGTGTTGCTAATAATTATGTTGTCGCTCACACAACATCCATATACAAAAGCACAACCGCCGAGAAGGTGTTGCCCTCATGGGCAATGTCAAAATGACCGTTATACTTCTCTACAGACTTGCGTATATTCTTTAAGCCGTGACCATGTTTGCCGCCGTCCTTGCGTGTGATTATGCGTTTTTCTTCTTCGCCCGTTTCCTCTGCATACTGGATTGTACCATCAAAAGTGTTTTCGATTTGAATAAAAAGACTCTCCCTGCTGTACTCAATGTCCAGTTTTATTCGTTTTTCCTCGACCTTTGAAACAGCATCAAGGGCATTGTCTAACAGGTTGCCTATTATGATTACAATATCGGCTACTTCAATATTCAATGAGGTCGGGATTAACAGACGTAAACCCAGTTTGATATTTTCTTGCTTGGCGTCGTTCAATTTGAAATTGATTATGCTGTCAAAGGCTGTGTTTTTCGTGTTGCTGTAAATCTCATTTTTATCTATATCGCCAATCAAGCTGTTGAGGTAATTTTCTGCTTCGTACGATTTATTATTGGTGATAAAATCTCTTGCGGTTGCTAAGTGGAGTTGCATATCGTGACGGATGGATTTTGTGTTTTCTACGGATTCTTGCATTAGTTGGCATTGGGTAAAGTAATATTCTTTTTCTTGGGAATGAAGTGCAGTTTTTAGCTTATCTTCATGCTCTTTGGAAAGTGAATTGTACAAGTATAAGAGCAGAAATACAACAAATCCTGTCAAGACCGAAACTGATATTAAAAAATACGTGAAAGTTATATTTCCGTGATTAAGTAACCCACCAAGCATTGTCCAAATGGTAATCACTAAGGACAGCCCCACAAAGGTTCTAAAATCAAAGTTGTTTCTCTTAATAAAAACTAAACGCCTTGTCAGCAAAATCGCCATTCCGCAGTAAATCGCACTTGCAATAATACTGTTTACGTTTCCGTGAGGCAGGGGTTGGTTAAATAAAATCGCATACAAATTAACCAGACGTGCAGCTATTGTCGCAGTTGAAACTTCCCATAATAAAAAGGCGCAGAGTGCGGCAAATATTCTCTTGGTCATCGAAGATTCATAATTTAGTGTTATTATGAACACAGACAATATATAGAGTATTACAAAGCCATAGAAATGATTTATAAAAATTATGTTTTCAAACACAGGAAATCCGTTAGACCACATAAATAAAAATGGTAGGTATGAAAGAACAAGAGTGGTGGTAGTAGTTCTTCTTTTGACAAAAAACACATGGGTCAGTCTTTCTACGGCAAAGGTACTAACGCTTGCAACAATAAATAGCGTAAAAATATCAAATAGCATGATTACACCCTCCTTCGCTTCATAATCTCACAATATTTTTCCCTTATCTCGTTTCTTCTGCCTTGACTAATAGGTAAGGGCATTGCACTATCCATCAAGAAAACTCTGTCATACCTTATAGCGGATATGTAATCAAAATTGACCACATAAGCGGCATGGATAAAAAGAAAATCAAACCTTTTTAGCTGTTCGTGGTAGACCTCCTTTAGTGACCCATAAAATTCGACTACCTTTCCATCAGAAAAATTAAGAAGTAATTTCCTGTCACGACTTTCGATATATACAATGTCTTTGACTTTCACCTTGAAAGTGTCACGCCCGATGCTATATGAAAACTTCTCCGACCAAAGCCCTGCAATTTTCAGATAGGTTCTTACAGTCTTTTCAATTACATCATGCTCCAAAGGTTTGAGAAGAAAATTCAAAGGACGCACTTCAAATAACTCAAAAGCATAATCTTTTATCCGTGACATATAGACAATGGAAACCAAATCATTTTGCTGGGCATCACGAATAAGCCGCCCAACCTCTACGCCGTTTATTTCATTCTTAGCAAACTCTATATCAAGAAAAATCAAATCATAGTGTGAATCTTTTTCCATGTGTCGGCATAAATCTTCCCCGCTAAAGAAAACATCAATGCTATGTTCGATTTGCGTTTTATCCAATATATCAATTAAGGCACGTTCCAAATCCGCGCCTATTGTCGTTTCGTCGTCACAAATGGCAATCATTATCATTCTTGGCTCACGCCTCCTTTCATTTTGGTGTGCTTCCTCTGCTTTCGCTGGGGAATTTTCACCCCAACGTAAGTGGTGCGGCCGAGGCGTTCAGCTTCCTTTAATGTGCTGTCTATCTACTATTTTATCATTTTCGACAGCCGAAAACAATATGAATCGACCTGTAAGTTACTCCCTTGAGTGCGTAAGTTACTCCATCGGGCGGCAGAGAAAAATATTTTTGCTATACTTATTTTGTGGTGAGCGGTGCGGCTTGGCGGCGGTTTTTTATGCTGTTCAAGCGGTATCTAAATAAAAACAACCCTATTGCATGGCAGGGGTAAGTATTTGGAGGCAATCAACATGAGAAAGAAAAGATTATTTGCACTTGGGTTATTGGCTGTGCTTGTTTTTGCATTGGCTGGTTGCGGAGGTAGTGCAACAGGAAGCACATGGTCGGGGTCAAATTCTGGACGAAATGAAGTCCGTGAAGTTGATAAATGGGAGGTTACAGCAAGGTCAATCAACGGTTATGGACACAGGGATATTGAGTTTAGTGCCGAAAATCTTGCCACACTACACGCCAACATAACATACACAGGCGGAAGCGTGACAATGACGTTATCACAAGGAAGCGTTGAAAACGTAATCAACATACCTACAGACTTTGACGAAAATATCGACATGAGCGATTTTGGGGCGGGGCGGATTAGAGTGCGTTTGGATTTTGATAATGCAAGTGATGTGAATGTTAATATAAATTGGTAAACTGGATTGGATTCTGAATTTAGACATAAAAATACTGCATATTTTGAACTGTATAATTTAAACTGTTCAAAATATGCAGTATAATAAAATTACATATTAGCCCAAATCCAAATCGCTTTTCTTGCTTCATCCCACTCAACTCGTGCATCTAGCCCTTCGCTAATAACTTGAAGCGGTACAAATGTTTGACCATTAATAATTTCTGAAGAAGCACTCAAAATGATTTCCGTATCATTTTTATGCAAAATGTTGTCATAAATTTTTAACCTAAGTTCTGTATTGTTCTTTTTAATAGTTGTAGTTTTGGTAGCTGGATCCCACTCTACAGTTGCACCCAAAGCTTCCGATATCCTTCGAACAGGAACCAAAACATGGTTGTTTTTTACTACTGGATGAACATTAAAATCAAGAAGCTCTCCACGGTATTGGGTTCCGCCAGTTTGGGCTTCGCCTATAGGATTACGATTCATTACAAGAACTTCGATGTTATCAACATACTCTACTGAAATAGGCTCATCTGTTAAATTTTCTATTGTTCCATCTGGTAGGATAGTGCCAGCACGCCATGACTGTTCGGTTCTAAAAAATATATTGTTATCGTTTATATACATATCATGAAACCAGCCCGACTGTTCCACGAGATGTCTTTCTTTGAAATCATTTGAAACATAGTGTATGCCTGCGTTTGACCAAGAAGTGCCATCAGCATCTTCAATACTTTGAATTCGCCCTCTCTCGTCTAAATTGTCGATTATTGCATAAATTCTTCCATTTGATTCTTGAATATTACGCACCCAAGTGTTTTCCCACACAGTGATAATATTTCCATCTAAATCCATTATAATTGTAGGATATTCACCGTATTTTTTTTCTTGCGGCTCAGTATATCCAGAAACAATCAATCGGTTATTAACAACAAAATGAGAGCCTGTTTCGCCGCTTGGTGGAGCCACTCGGTTAGTGATAAAAAATTCAATTTGATTATCGTCGAAAATTTTCCCAACGTGCCTCATATCGCTAAAAATTATGCCATCGTCAACAATAGTCAACTTATCTGCACTTGTGTTTTCAGCAACGATAACTCCATTGTTGCCGTTTAAGTCAGATTTAATTATTTTAAAGTGCCTAGTGTCGGGATTAAATTCGCAATAAAAAATACTAGAATCACTTACAGCAAAGCTCACTATCCATCCTTCAATAATAAGCTGAAGATTTTCACCGTTTTTGTCGCATGTAAATATTCCTTGGCGTGTTAGCAAATAAAACTTTCCATCGATGAAATAAAAATCTCTTACATCTCTTCTCGCTTCAAACAATAACTCAGTTTCGCCAGTCGATTTGCTTCTGGCAAATATACTTGTGAATGTAATGCCCTGATTTTGCCAAGGGTCGCCACCCGGTGTATACAGCACCTCATTGCTATGGGGAGACCTTTCAAAATTTCCCTCACCGCCAAAAACACTTCTTCTTGCAAGAAAAAATGCATTTTCATTATAGAAATCATTGTCATCATCGTTAGCAGAAACACCTGAGCAGGCATTTAAAAATAAACTCATTATTATCACTCCCAAAATTCCTGAAGTTTTTTTCATCAAAAGCAACCTCCATTAATTGTGATATAGATTTTTTGGTTAATCGTGTCTACCGTGTACTATGCCAAATTCCGTTACATTGAAGTTTATTTTTGCACCTTTTACTTCGAGTAATAATCCCATGGGGTACCTCCTTAAAGCTCTTAAGCCCTGTTACATCCCCATCCAAATCCAAATCGCTTTTCTTGCTTCATCCCACTCAACTCGTGCATCTAACCCTTCGCTAATAACTTGAAGCGGCACAAATGTTTGACCATTAATAATTTCTGAAGAAGCACTTAAAGTGATTTCCGTATCATTTTTATGCAAAATGTTGTCATAAATTTTTAACCTAAGTTCTGTATTGTTCTTTTTAATAGTTGTAGTTTTGGTAGCTGGGTCCCACTCTACAGTTGCCCCCAAAGCTTCCGATATTCTTCGAACAGGAACCAAAACATGGTCATTTTTTACTACTGGATGAACATCAAAATCAAGAAGCTCTCCACGGTATTGGGTTCCGCCAGTTGGGGCTTCACCTATAGGATTACTATTCATTACAAGAACTTCGATGTTATCAACATATTCTACTGAAATAGGCTCATCTGTTAAATTTTCTATTGTTCCATCACGCAAAATATCGCCTTTTTGCCATGATAGCCCATGTGAATTTAAAAATATATTATTTTCATGGATATACATGAGCCTAAATCCAAATGACCGTGCTACAAGATGTATTTCTTTAAAATCGTTTGAAATATAGTGTATCCCTATGTCTGACTGCGAATTCCCGTACTCATCTACAATTTTTTGGACATTTCCACGCTCATCAACATTACTTATATGTGCATATATTCTTCCATTTGATTCTTGAATATTATGCACAATAGTGGTTTTCCAAACGGCAATGACATTTCCGTCTAAATCTAATATAAGCGTAGAAAAATCGCCATATTTTCCTTCCCCTGGGCTAATATATCGGGTAACAATTATTTTGTCGTTGACAACGAAATGAGTACCCATTTCTCCGCCCGGCATTGGAATCACCAGATTAGTGATAAATGTGTCAACTTGATTATTGTCAGAAATCTTTCCAACGTGTCCCCCATCGCTGAAAACTATGCCACCTTCAACAATAGTTAATTTAGTCGCACTTATATTTTCAGCGATAACAGTGCTATTGCTACCATCTAAATCAGACTTCATCATATGAAAGCGTCTAGCATCGCTATCAAGTTTGCTATAAAAAATACTCGAATTATTTACGGCAAAGCTCCCTATTCCTCCTTCAACGATAAGCTGAAGATTTTCGCCATTTTTGTCGCACGTAAATATTCCTTGGGGTGTTAGCAAATAAAACTTTCCGTTGATGAAATAAAAATCTTTTACATCTCTTTTTATTTGAAACAATACTTCGGTTTCTCCTGTTGTTTTATTTCTCGTAAGGAACCTTGTAAACGCAATATCTGTATAATATCTGCTGTCTCTTGTATATAATACTTCGTTGTCAAACGAAGACATTATAAAGTCGCCCACAAAAACACCTCTATGTGTAGTAAAAATTATGTTTTCGTTATGAAAATTATTGTTATCATCGCTTGCAGAAACACCTGAACAGGCACCTAAAAATAGACTCATTATTATCACTCCTAAAATTCCTAAAATTTTTTTCATCAGAAACAACCTCCATTAATTGAGAAACAAATATTTATTTAATATATGATATTAATGTACTCTATCAGCTGCCATTAAGAATTCACGTTCTTTATTAAAGTTTGTCATAGCCTTGTTGTTATCGGTCCTCATAAGTCCTCTGTGGATATTAGCAATTTGTAGTGCATTTCCTCCACTTTGCCAATTTGTAAATCTTGTCGCTGACACTATTTCAAATTCATTTTCATAATTTTCAAACTTCGTCCAGTGATTATTTGTGCTGGCATCGAACAGCAACCTCATGTCCACATTTGTGATTTTTTGGTTACTGTGCATCATAGAAGCATTTGGAACTAAACTCGTGCTTGCACGAGGTTTTATCATGTTTTCGCTAGCAAGTCTGTATTCATATGAGTCTTCTACACCTAGCAAATGAAATGTTTCATGGATGATAACCAGATAGTTGTTAAAATTACTACCAGCAAATAAATTTGCAGTATATGCAACATTGTTAGACCAGTTTGCTCCAGTAATATTTCGGTCAATAGGGTTATCCCATGTCAAATTTGGTCCGGCAGAAGCTCGCCCAGTACGAGGGCTAACTCTATAAATATGATATAACTGCCCAGTGCTGATAGCATTTTTTCCGCTACCTCTCCACACTATTTGACTGTTTACATGAAAATCATTTTGATTTCTCCATACATTAGTCAACACTCCTAGAGTTTGGCTTCCAACACTATGATTATAGGTACCAATTGCTTTTACAGCTGCCTCTATGTAATTAGTCAACCCTGGTCTATCGGCTACAGGAACTATCGTTGGAGCACCAGCAGGATCACTAGCCTCAAGCGGCCTAGTAGGCCACTCCATCTCCCCAAAAATCCTTATCAGCCCATAATTGCCAGCTCGTACAAGCTGTGCAGGACGAGTTCTCTGTGCCACAGGTACTCCGGCTATAACTGTTACCGTGCCACCGTTTTGCATGGTTTTGTTTGCAAAAAAATCTGAGCGTGTCGTGTGGAAATTAGCCATAATAAATTCGGCGTTATCACTATATCTATCCATCATAGCAGCAGAAACGTTAACATATCCCGCTACACGTCTATGCTCTGTTAAAGTGTACCCATTGCCGAGGAGTGCTACTGCATCATCTCTTTCAAGAAATGCGTTATCATTATCAACAAATCCGGTATATGTGGTTTGGTGACCGCTAGTATTTTGGAATATAACCCTTTTTTGCTCATATAGAGTAACAAACTGAGTGGTACCTATATTGTGCCATTCAAGGCGGTAATCAGCTAATCCAGCAAGTTCTGCTAATTCGCGAACCGTAATCATAATTCTATCATTAATAACTAAGAATCTATTTGCTTCACCTGCTCTGGCTATATCGTAGTTTCTAGTGACTAGATGCCCAAATCTTCTGTGAGTTACCCTCATTGTTGCAACTCCGGTTGTGCTATTCCAAACAACTCGCCGTGCACCTGTAGCTTCAGGAATCCTTAAATCCAAGCTATCGTTTGTATTTTCTAAGGCATGCACCATATCTCTAAGACCAGCATAATTTCGATTGTTTAAGTTATGAACTCCATTGATTTGCCTCATAGCTACTGTTACCCTGAAATTACCTATTGCTGCAACAGGCGGAGCCTCTTCAACACCGCCTCCGTCATCAATCGTATCCATTAAAGGAACCACAACCATTGACTGTCCTGGCATAATTGCCGCCGCTCTTTCTTCCATCAGTTGCGATAGCTTAGGGTGAACCTCATTAAAGGGCCCAACTTCAATATCTATTCTCTTATCAAGCTTTTGCATGAGAATAAGAGTGTATATGCCATCTCCTGTATGCGGGTCTATCTCTTCTATAAAGTCTTTTACAAAAGCATCAGGAAAGAGTATATACCTTATAGTTTCATCTCTATAGATGTGTGTTAGTTTTGCCCAGTTATAATATGTATCCCTATCTTCATATTCTACCTTAGCCCATTTGCGTACTTGTTCTATAACTTCTGGTGCTTCTGTTAATGTTCTGGGTATAGAGCCTTTTATTACTAATTCTCTGCTATCTTCATGCCCCTTTGCATATTTGGAGTCTGGCACAGAGTAAGCAAATTTATAACCTCTTATTATGCCAAATTCCGTTACATTGAAGTTTATTTTTGCACCTTTTACTTCGAGTAATAATCCCATGGGGTACCTC
>Ga0123352_10007281_pt1 | contig 17033 bp, 12 predicted proteins | sample TergutLab28metaG_FD_89700 | JGI IMG/M metagenome (GOLD analysis project Ga0123352, IMG submission 89700) | Labiotermes labralis P1 segment gut microbial communities from Petit-Saut dam, French Guiana - Lab288 P1 | ecosystem: Host-associated > Arthropoda: Insects > Digestive system > Gut ... | reverse complement strand
TTGACGTACCGCACCGCTAACCTCTAAAGTTGCATTTTATATATTTATTCAACAAATATAGGTACCGAATATTTTAAACATGGTATATACTCCCCGTTTTTTTCTCTTCAAAATGCAGTTTGTTTCATAATTCTAACATATTTGGGTCCTGTATTATTCACATTTTATATACAGGGTGTGCTAAAATTAAAAAAAAAATAATTCCGGCGCCAAAAGGTTAAACCAGACGTGGAATGGTCGCCAGAGTCTCAATTTTTAAATGTGTCGATGTTTACCTCCACTACAGCCCCCTCCTTGGCAACTGATCTACAATCCAGTGCGTATCTGTGCGTGTGCAACCGCCACGGTTTTGTTTTGCTTCCGGACAAAAATCACAGGCGTGTGATGTTTTTAGGGCGCACATGAAAGGTGCCGCCCAGAACTGGCATCCAGTTTATTCCTGTACAAATTTAATTGCTGAAGAGACGGGGGGAGGGGGGGAGAGTAAGTTAAATATAACAGCCTGGGACAGTGTTGGACTTCTTTATTAGAGAAGCAGATCTATTAAAAACAGTGCGGTCCATCAAAAATTATGAGTTGATGGATAATAAATGAACGCAACCTTTCTGAGGGTGACGTCACACCCCCGCATAAAGAAACGGCAGTCCTAAGCACTAGATAATAATATTCGCTGAAAGCGAAAGGCCTTCGGAAAAGTTGGCATTTATGCAATACAACAGTTGCGGGCAAATGGAAACAGGGGAAACCACTAAATACAACCAACTGTGTTTAAAATCGCGGGAAGTAGAAGGCTGGGAAGCAAGCGACCTTCTCAACAAGGATTTATCGATAAAGCATCCGTCTTCAGATCAGACCGGCACCCACGCCAGCAGTTTATCCTGCCGCAGTTACAAACCCACCCAAAGAACTGTGTGCATGATTCTGTTCACAGCACAGCCAGTAACACAGCGCGCACCGATAAATTAAACTCCTTCATTTCGATATGTGGTAATGAAAACATTTGTGATCCGTCATACGACTTTCCAGAATTTTCGAATCGAAAAATATTCAAGTTACTACCATAAGTGCAAGTTAACCCTGGCTAACAAGCTGATAGTCTCTCATCCGGGCAATAAATTGCCTTTTTTTTGGGGGGGGGGGTGGGAGAAGGGCACCTGCCATGTACACTTGTCCCTACCCTTAGGAACTTTTATACTCTTACAACAAAAGCCAACAAGATGCACTGTTTCTCAAATTTATCTTGATACGGAACTCTACATGTTTCAGACAGATCTACTGTCCATCATCAGGAGTCTCAACACTGTATACACAGCAGTAGGTATTTGTAATGCTAGTTATGTTGACTGTCTGCTAGCAGGTCAGGACCTCCCTAGCAGACAGTGTTGAGACTCCTGATGACGGACAGTAGATCCGTCCGAAACATGTAGAGTTCTTTATCAAAATAAATTTGTGAAACAGTTCATTTCGCTGGCTTTTATTATAAGAACATATCGCGATGCGCGGTCCTATGAATGTGGAATTCGGCACTTTGATGCAGTCCGCCCCACATACTATTTCTTTAAATGCTTCTTAACACTGCACTGCCATCAACCCGTTGATCTTCTAAAGTTTTCCAACACTAATCCTGCACACTATGACAGCACTGGGCACATGAGAGAGGCAAATACTAAGAGACATGGACAAGTGGTAGAGCGAGGAGTATGGAGAGTAAGAAATTATCAGGAACTGAGGGAGCTATATAAGGATCTAGACATAGTGGCAGATATTGGAATGGATCGGACATGTAGCAAGAATGGATCAGGGAAGGAGAGTTAAAATATTTGGGAATAAACCGGAGGGGATTAGAAGAAGTAAAAGACCTAGAATGAGATGGGTAGAAGATGTGGAGAAGGATCTGTGGGAAATGAAGGGCAAGAAACGGCGACGGAAGGCAGTTGACAGGGAAGTATAGGCGTCAGATATTAAGGAGCCCAAGGCTGTTCAGAGGGCCGTACAGCGGAGGAGTGAGTGAATGAGTGAGTGAGTGAGTGAGTGTGTGTGTGAAGCCTGCACTCATTTCTGAACTCCTCCATGCGTGCCACATGTCCCACCCATCTCTCCCTCCTTTTCATTTACATACCCCGATGTATTTTAGCAACAATTCAAAATTGCAAAGCTGCTCTCTACGCAGTTTGCTTCGTCCTTCTTCCACTAGCTCTTTCTTAGTTCCAAACATTCTCCCCGGCACTTTGTTCCTAAATATACCCATTCTATAAATAGCCCTAATGATAATTTCCGGTTCAACCATTACTTGACTCATCCCGGAAAAGGGGTTTGCACTCGCTCTTCTCAGACTGACTAGTTTGAATTTGTACAATGTGGTACAGTCTGCTGCAGAAGTAGACACTCTTCCCTGCACAGCGTTTTTACAACAGACAGTAGGACCGCAGGTATAACTTGTGTCAGCTGTGACATAATCCATTCTTGCACGATATAATCAATTGTGAATGCCTTTGTTACAATCGCCGGCCGACTATAAACCAGGCCCCCTACGTACACCTCTGACGTTTCTTTTTCCTCTTAAAATACACTCCATAAATTTTCAATTCACTTGCACTCTTGGGCTCCTAAGTTTTCTTTCCATATGCATTTGGTTAAGACTGTAGATTCAACCCTTTGAAGAACGATTACATACTGAGAATTCTAGAAAGGTAGAAACAATGGATGTGTTTAGGGACGCTATATTTTATTTTAATGTATTTGGGGCGACAGCCCCCCCCCCCAGTGGGCCAGAGCCTCCTTATTCACGAGGTTTCTAGATCACACAAAACGACACACCACTGGCGGTAGGACTCCTCTGGATGAGTGATCAGCTCGTCGCAGAGACCTCTACCTGACAACATACAACACTCACAACAGACAAACTTCCATGCCCTCGGTGGGATTGGAACCCACAATCTCAGCAGGCGAGCGACCGCAGACCTACGCCTTAGACCGCGCGGCCACTGGGACCGGCGACGCTATGTTTACTACAGCGGAAAAAAGGAGGATTTACTCTTCTGAGTGCCCCCTGGTAGTGCCCGCTTGTCCTTCCGGTAAAGGTAAAGTGGAGCTTTGGAAAGTGAAGGGAGTAAGGCCACGAGAAATGAACTGTTTAGGTAGGTAGCAGAGGGAATATGTTGAGCATCTGGGATATCCGAGATGCGCTTTATTTGACTTTGGTACTTCTGGGAAAAGGAGTGCCTCGAGACAAAATTCTGATAGCATTGGCAGAACTGCGCATGGGCAGAAATTTTGAAGCTCATGTTGGAAGGGTTGCACTGAAGACTGAATTTCTTCCCAATTACAAATAAAAGTTCACTTCGTACCTCGCAGATAAAACACTTCTTTCCCATTATAAAAACCATTCAGTTATTACTCTTTGGGAAGAAAATCGCTACTTTTTCTGAGAACTGAATGTAACACATCGACAACTGGACGCGTGATGGGGGCTGCAGGATGGGTGGTCCACGACGTCGCCTGCCATCTGTAGCGCTGTGACCGGGCACAAGTTCGGTTGGCAGTATGGGGCCCATCTGTTTGGACTCCTTAAGAAGCCCCTGGCTGGCAAGCGATTTGTAGCAGACACCGACGTGAATCAAGCTGTAACCTCCTGACTAGACACTTGACACCGATTTCTAACGCACCGGTATACAAGCCGTAGTGCCACAGTGGCACAGATGGTTAGATGTCAATGTGACTACGCGGAGGTCCGGTGTGTACCATCTGCTACCACGTGCAGTGCCAACATCAAAGTCAGAATAAAATTCTTGGCTTTAGTGTGCTTGCTGCTTCATTTTCTCAAGCCGCCTGGTACATTCATAGCCTGGTGGACACCAGGTTTTCCTCAGGAATAAGGATGCCTGAAACTTTGTATTACTGGATAACTTTTGGTGGAAGTCTGGCATTTCGGATTTGAAGAAATTGTGTGAGTCGGTTTGTGGGAGATAATTCAAAGACAGTTTTGTAACTTTGGTATTAATCAATATAATTGAAAAACTGAATTTCCCTATAAACATTGGTTGAAGTCCTCCATACTGAATTCCAGTGAAATCTGCGGACTTGTGGAGAAGTCCATTAACAGTCACACTGGAATTACGCTTTGCATGGGTCAGAACTGTTTGGACGAGCACGGCTTCTAATGTCGAATTACAAAGATATTCCAACGGTTTTGGCGCTGATGTTCAATCACAGACGGATATTCTGCGTTCTTTTTTTTTTTACTTCGTAAAGAACTCCTGTTCTTACAGCAATTCAACTCATTTTTGTTTTTAAATCTCAAAGCTTAGCAAGCTACGATGAAGTACATCACTTTGAAACCGGTTTCTCTTCCCATTTTGTGCCCTGCGGGAGTCGGGTGGCGTAGTTGGTGCAGTCCGCCGATCAAAATCCGGTAGATGCAAGAGATTTTTATCTTTTCCACACCGTCCAGACTGGATCTGGGGCCCACCCAGCCTACTACGATATGTGAACCGGCCGGCGTTCTTTCCGGAAGTAAAGCGGCTGGGGCACGAAGTTAACCGCTCGTCTTCATCTGGTTCCGAGGTTAAGAACGAGTGGAGTTACATTTCTACTCCCCCATACGTCTTCAGGGCATGTAGAGAGAAAACTATCCTTTATACTGTTGTGTGCCCAGTCATCTCTTGACACATTGAGCTAATGGCTTTTAGGATTAGAATTTCTGAGTTAGCCTGACACTGTAGAAAAAAAGATGTGACTCTTTTGATGAAAAGATGGACATTCACTGCTTGGTTAAAAACGAAGAAGAACTGTTAATTTTGCACTCGTTCCTATTTATCGCATCATACTATCTGGTGTATTTTACATTAGAGACATCTGCACCCAATTTAAATGGCTTCCTGCATCTTAGTGTTTCTTCAAATACTTAACAGATGTGTCTAAGCCACTTTTCACAGCAGTAAGTAAATTCAGAGTGTAATAATGGATTCATCTGACAGAGTTCCTCTTGGTTACCAAGGCGCTTCAACTCTTGTCACGCTAATGTTTGGACAATCAGTACAGGCACTGAGGAAATGTAATGCAAATTTACGTAAAGTACAGTCATTATATTTGCAGGAAATAATAGCAGTAAGCAAACAGGGAATACAACTGTCACTGGGTGTTCGCTTACCCGTTTGTCTGACTCTGGCGAGTGGCCAGGGCATATTTAGAAACGGCACCTGTGTTGTCATTTATCTCATTTTTCTTTCTAGTCCTCTTTCTTTATATGTACCTCTACCAGCAATAACATGGGTATCAAATTTTCAACAACAGACAGCCCAGACGCGAAAAGAAGCATCCAAAGACGAACAGAAGTTCCAAGTCTCATACAAACTATAAGAAAGACTTTAATAGCCTTGCGTGGGTTTGGTATATCAAGATAAAGAGCCGTCGCGATGCGCAGTTCTGTGGGCCGGCAGTTTGCAACTAATGGGTCACGTCTGGCTGATCAAGGAAGAATAATTTGTGTCCTGTAAAAACACAGACCACACTTGCTGTTGCCAAAAGACCAGGCGTTCGAAACCCGGAGATGGCTCTCGCCACATAATACGATTCAGTACCAATTCCGTTCATTTCTTATCAGTAAATTCTACTCCTTCATAGCAAACATAGGGCATGCGGTGATGCAGTTGGTTTGAGGCACCGCGCTACAAGCCAGAAGGTCGCGGGTTCGATTCCCGATGGTTTCATTGGATTTCTTCAATGACACAATATTTCCAGCCTCATTATGGCCTTGAGATCGACTCAGTTTCTAACATAAATAAGTACCAGGAATATTTTCTGGGGGTAAACGCGACCGGTGCATTGTGCTCACTAATTTACCAAATTCATGTGCAGATTATCTTGAAATCTTGGAGCATAAGCTCCTGGAACCCTCAGGGCCTGTCCAAGCCTATAATGGGATTGCTTTACATTTTCATTGTAAAACTGTCTCTACACAATACAAACTGCCCCTACACAATACCCACAGTCCCTACAAAATAATAAATGTCCCTAAACAATACAAAATGTCCCCACAAAATACAAACAGTCCCTTCAAAATAAAAACTGTCCCTACACAATACAAATGTCCCTACAAAACACAAAAAAACCCTACACAATACAAAGTGTCTCTACATAATACAAAATGCCCCTACAAAATACAAACTGTCCATAGAAAATACAAAATGGCCCTAAACAATACAAATTGCCCCTACACAATAAAAACAGAACCTACATAATACAAACTGTCCCTACACAATACAAACTGACTCTACAGAATACAAATTGTCCCTAAAGAATACAAACTGCCCCTAAAAAATACCAAATGTCCCTACACAATACAAAATGTTCCTAAACAAACCAAACTGTCCCTACACAATACCAATTCTCCCTAAAAAATAAAAATTGTCTCTACACAACACAAATTATCCCTACACAATACGAAATGCCCTACAAAATACCAACTGTCCCTACAAAATACCAACATTGCCTACACAATACCAACTGCCCATGAACAATACAAACAATCCCTACACAATTCCAAAAGTCTCTACACAATACAAAGTGACCATACACAATACAAGTTGTCCCTACATAAAACAAACAGGCCCTTCATAATACAAATTGTCCCTAAACAATACAAAATGTCCCTACACAATACAAAATGTCCCCACACAATACAAATTGTCCCTAAACAATACCAAATGTCCTTACACAAAACAAATTAACCCTACACAATACAAAATGTCCCTACATAATAAAATTCCACTAAATAGTATAAAAGTCCCTAGACAATACTAACTGACGCTACACAATACAAATTGTACCTACAAAATAAAAACTGTCCCTACAAAAAATCAACACTCCCCAAAAAATGAAAATTGTCCCCACAAAATACAAAATGTTTCTACGCAATAAAAATTTTCCCTACACAATACTAACAGCCCCAACACAATACCAACTGTCACTACACAATACAAACTCTTCCTACACAATACCAATTATACCTATACAAATCAAAATGTTCCTACACAATACCAAATGTCCCTACAAAATAAAAACTGTCCCTACACAATACAAATTGTATCTACACAATACAAACTGACCCTACACAATATAAACTATCCCTAAACAATACCAACTGAAAATACACAATACGAAATCTACCTACACAATACCAAAAGTCCCTACACAATACCAACTATCGCTACAAAATAGAAACTGTCCCTAAACAATACAAACAGAACCTACATTACACAAAATGTCCCTACACAATACAAACTGTCCCTACACAATATAAACCGATGCTACACAATACAAACTGTTCCTACACAATACAAAATGTCCCTACACTACACAAACTGTCCATACACTATACTAAATATCCATAAAAAAATTAAACATAAACAAAACAAATTGCCTTACTTAATACAAAATGTACCTACATAAATAAAATTGTCCCTAGACAATACAAACTGTCCCTCAATAATACGAACTCTCCCTAAACAATACAAAATGTCCTCACAGAATACCAGCTGCCAATACACAATACAAACAGACCCTACAGAATACAAAGTGTCTCTACATTGTAAAAATTGTTCCTACACAATAGAAACTGTCCCCATACAATACCACATGTCCCTACACAATACAAACTGCCTCTACACAATACAAATTGTCCCTACAAAATACAAATTGTCCCTACAAAATACCAACGGTCCATACACAATACAAACTGTCCCTACACAATACCCACTGTCCCCACACAATACAGACTCTTCCTATACAATAACAACTGTCCCTACAAAATACAAACTATCCCTAAACAATACCAAATTTTTCTACACAATACGAACTGTCCCTACAGAATACCAAATGCCCCTACACCATATCAAACATCCCTACAAAATACAATATGTCCCTACGTAAGACAAATTTCCTGCACAAAATACAAAATGTCCCTACACAATACCCACTGTCCCCACACAATACCAACTGTCTCTAAACAATATTAACTGTCTCTACACAATACAAATTGTCCCTAAATAATACCAACTGTCCCTACACTATACAAACATTACCTACACAATACCAAATGTCCCTATAGAATACCAAATATCCCTACACAATACAAAATGTTCCTACACAATACCAAATATCCCTACACAATACCAAATATCCCTACACAATACAAATTGTCCCCACACAATACCAACGATCTCTACAGAATATAAACTGGCCCTAAACAATACCAACAGACCTTACACAATACAAAATGTACCTACACAATACCAAGTGTCCCTACACATTACAAACTCTCCCTACACAATTCAAAATACCCCTTCATAATTCGAATTGTCCCTACAAAATACAAAGAGTCCCTACAAAATATCAACTGTCCGTAAACAATAAAAATTGTCTCTACACAATACAAATTGCCAATACACAATACAAATAATCCATAAACAATACAAATCATCCTACAAAAACAAAAAATCCCTACACAATAAAAACTGCCCCAACACAATAAAAAATGTCCCTACACAATATTGAATATCCCTAAACAATACAAATTAACCACACACAATACAAATTAACCATACACAATAAAAACTGTCCCAACCTAATAAAATGTGCCACACATAATACAAACTGTTCCTAGACATTACAATATGCCTATACAAAACCAAATGTCCCAACACAAATCGAACTGTCTCTACAAAATCTCAAAAGTCCATACACAATAAAAAAAACTACCCTAGAAAATACCAACTCTCCCTACATAATACAAAGTGTTCCAACAAAATACAAAATGACTCTACACAATAGCAAATGTCCCTACACAATACAAAATGCCACTAAACACTACCAACTGTCGAACACAATGCAAAGTCTCCCTACACAATACAAAATGCCACTAAACACTACCAACTGTCGAACACAATGCAAAGTCTCCCTACACAATACAAAATGCCCCTACGCAATACAAACTGTCCTTACACAATATAAATTGTCTCTCAATAATACAAATTGTCCCTACACAATAAAATTGTCCCTACAAAATAAAACTGTCCCTACAAAATACAAAGTGCCCCTACATAATATAAACTGTCCCTACACAAAACAAACTGTCCCTAAAAAATACCAAATGTCCCTACACAATACAAATTGTCCGTACACAATACAAAATCTCTCTACACAATTCAAACTGTCCCTACACATTAACAATTGTCCCTAAACAATACCAAATCTCCCTAAACAACACAAAATGTCCCTACATCATACAAAATGTCCCTAAATAATAAAAATATTATCTATACAATACCAAATGTCGCCACAAAATATAAATTCACCCTACAGAACACAAAATGTTTTTACACAATAATAATTTTTCCTACAAAATACCAAAAGTTCCTAAAAATTACCAACTGCTCCAAACACAATAAAAACTGTCTCTACAATATACAAATTTTCCCTACATAATACAAACTGTCCCTACAAAATACAAAATGCCCAACACTATATCAACTTTCCCTACACAATACAAACTAACCCTAAACAATTAAACGTGCCTCTACACAATTCAAAATGCCCATACATAATACCAACCCTTCCTAAACAATACAAATTGTCCGTACATAATATAAACAGTCCCAACAAATTACAAAATCTCCCTACACAATACCAACTGTCATTACACAACACAAATTCTACCTACACAATACGAACTCTCACTACACAATAAAAACTAATCCTACACAATGCAAAATTTCCCCACTCAATACAAACTGTCTCTACATAATACTAACTGTCCCTAGACAATACAAATTGTCCCTACGCAATACCAACTGTCCCGACACAATACAAATTGTCCCTACACAATACAAATTGTCCCCATACATTACCAACTGTCCCTACAAAATAAAAAAAATTGCTCTACAAAATAGAAATTTTCCCTACATAATACAAATTGTCCCTACTTAACACAAACGTTCCCTACATAATAAAATTCACCCTACACAATACAAACTGTCCCTACAAAATAAAAACTCAAACTACACAACATAAACTTTCCCTACACAATACCAACTGCCCCTACACAAACCCAAAACTCCCTACATAATACAAATTGTCCCTAAAAAATACCAAATGTACCTACAAAATACAAACTGTCCCTACATAATATAAATTGTCCCTACACAATTCAAAACGTCTCAACACATTTCAAAATGTTCCAACAATAGACAAATTGTACCAACACACTACCAAATGTCCTTACCCTATACAAACTAATCCTACACAATACAAACTGTCCCCATAAAATACAAAGAGCCCTAAACAATACGAACTGTTCCTACAAAATTCAAACTGTCCCTACACAATACGAACTGTCTCTACACAATTCAAACTGACCCTAAACAATACCAATATTCCCTACACAATACCGACGTCCCATACAAAATTCAGATTGTCCCTACATGATACAAACAGCCCTACAAAATACAAACTGTCCCTACACAATACAAATTTTCCCTACACAATGAAAACTGTCGCTACAAAACTCCAAATTTCAATACACGATACAAACTCGGCCTACACAATACAAATTGTCCCTACAGAATACAAACTGTCCCTACACAATACCGACTGTCCCTACACAATACCGTCTGACCCTACACAATACAAACTGAACCTAAACAATACCAAATGTCCCTACACAATACAAAACGTTCCCTACAAAATACAAAATGTCTCTACACAATACAAATTGACGCTACAAAATACCAACTTTCCCTATATATTACCAACTGTCCTTACGCAAAACAAAATGTCCCTACGTAATACAAACTGTACCTAAATAACACAAAGAGCCCGTACACAATACCAAATGTCTCTATAAAATACAAATTAACCCTACACAATACAAATTTTCTCTAGACTATACAAAGTGTCCCTACAAAATAACATCTGTCCCTACACAATACAAAGAGTCCCTACATAATAGAAATTGTCCCTATGCAATACCAAATGTCCGTACACCATGTAAAAGTTCCCTACACAATGCAGACTGCCTCTACACAATTCAAAATTTCCCTATACAATACCAAATGTCCCTACACAATACAAACTAACAATAAAAAATACAAACTTTCTCTAAATATTACAAACTGCCCCTACATAATTAAAATTGTCCCTAGAAGATACGACCTGTCTGTACACAATTCAAGATATCCCTACACAATACAAACTGTCCCTACACAATATCACCTGTCCCTATACAATAAACCTAACTCTACACATTACAAATATTCCCCACATAATACAAACTGTCCCTACCAAATTCAAACTGTCCCTAGACAATACAAAATGTCCCCAAAAAATACAAACCGTCCGTACACATTACAAAATGTCCCAACACAATACAATCTGTCCCTACACAATACAATCTGTCTCTATACAATACCAAATGCCCCTACACAATACAGACTGCTCCTATATAATACCAAACGTCTCTACAAAAAACCAACTGTCCCTACACAATACAAACTGTCTCTACACATGTGAAAGTATCCCAACAAAGTACCAAAAGTCACGAAACAATTAAAAATGTCACAACAAAATTCAAACTGTACCTACACAATACAAATTATCCCTACACATTACGAACTGTCTCTACTCATTTAAAAATGTCCCTACGAAATACTAACTGTCCCTACACAATTCCAACTCTCCTTACAGAATACCAACTGCTCCTACACAATAGAAATTGTCTCTAAACAATTCAAATTGTCCCTAAGCAATACCAAATATCCCTACACATTACAAACTGTCCCTACATAATACCCATTGTCTCTACACCATACCAACTGCCCCTACACAATACAAACAGTCTCTACACAATAAAAACATTCCCTACACAATTCCAAATGTCCCTACAAAATTCAAACTGTCCATACACAATACCAATGTCCCTAAACAATGAAACTGTCTCTACAAAATACCAATTGTACCTACACAATTCAAACTCTCTCTACACAACACAAACTTTCCCTACACAATACAAACTGTCACTAAACATTATCAACAGTCCCTACACATTACAAACTGTTCCTACACAATACCAACTTTCCCTACACAATACGAAATTTCTCTACAAATACAAAAGTCCCTACACAATTCAAACTGTCCCTAAAAAATACCAACTGACCCTACACAATACAAAGTGACCCTACACACTGTCCTCTACTCAATAAAATCTGACTTTACAAAATTCAAACTCTCCCTACAAAATACAAACTGTCTCTACACATTACCAACTGTCCCTACACAATGCAAACTGTCCCTACAAAATTTAACTGTCCCTACAAAATACAATCTGTCAATACACAATACCAATTGTCCATAAAAAACACAAACTAACCTACAAAATACAAATTGTCTCTACACAACCCAAATCCTCCCTACATAATACCAAATGTCCTACCACATTACAAACTGTCCCTATATAAAACAAATTTTTCCTACACAATACCATATCTCCCTACACAATATAAAATGTCTCTACACAATAAAAATTGTCCCTTGAAAATACTAACGTTCCCTACATAATGCAATCTGTACTACACAATACCAACTGTCCCAAATCAATACAAACTGCCCCAACACAACACCAAATGTCCCTACACATTACAAATAGTCCCTATAAAATATCAAATTTCCCTACACAACACCAAATATCCGTGCACAATACAAACTGTCCGTAAACAATACCAACTTATCCTACACAATCCAAACTGGCTCTACACAATACCAAGAGTCCCTTCGTAATACAATCTGTCCCAACATAATCCAAACTGTCCCTACGCAATACCAACTGTCCCTACACATTTCAAACGGTCCCTACACAATATCAAATGTACCTACATATACCAAATATCCCTACACAATACAAACTATCCCTACACAATTCCAACTGTTCCCACACAATCCAAAATGTCCCTACAAAAATACCAACAGCCCCTATACAACAAACACTCTACCTACAAACTACCATATGTACCCACACAATTCAAACTTTCCCCACACAATAAAAACTGTCTCTTCACAATACAAATTTTCCCTACGCAATACATACTGTCCCTAAACGATACAAACAGTCTTCACAGAATACAAATTGTCCATATACAATAACATTTGTCTCTACCCAACACAAATTGTCCCTACACAATTCAAAATGTCCCTACACATTACAAACAGTCCCTACACAATACATACTATCCCTACACTTTACAAACTGTCTCTAATCAATAACCACTGTTCCTACACAATACATACCAACCCTACACAATGCAAAATTTCCCTACCTATTACAAACTGTCCCTATATAATACAAATTGTCCCTAGAAAATACAAACTTTCCCTACACCAAACCAAATGCCTCTACAAGATACAAACTGTTCCTACACAATACCCACAGTCCCTACACAATGCAATCTGTCCCTACGCAATAGCAATTGTCCCTACATAATTCAAAATTTCCATATACAATACAGATGGTCTCTAACAATAACAATTATCCCTAAACAATAAAAAATGTGTCTACACAATACCAACTGTCCCTATACAATACAAACTCTCTCTACACCATACAAATTATCCTTACGCAATACAAAATTTCCCTACAAAATTCAAAGCTCTCCCTCCATAACACAAAATATCCCTACAAAATACAAACTGTCCCTTCAAATTAAAACTGTCTTTACAAAATACAAGGTGTCCCTACATAATACAAACCGTCCCTACACAATACAAAATGTCCCTACACAATAGAAACTGGCCCTACACAATACCAACTTTCTGTATACAAAACAAATACTCCCTGAAAAATACAAACTGCCTCTACCCAATTCATACTGTCCCCACACAATACCAATGTCCCTAATCAATTCCAAATCTCACTAAACAACACAAACTGTCCCTACATAATACAAACTGTCCCTAAACAATTCAAACTGTACCTACACAATACCAATTGTCCCCACGCAATACAAACTGTCCCTAAACGATACAAACTGTCTCCACACAACAAAAATTGTCCCTAAACAATACAATTTGTCTCTACACAATACAAATTGTCCCGACACAATTCAAAGTGTTCCTACACAATACAAACTGTCCCTACAAAATACCAACTGTCCCTACACAATTCAAACTCCCTACACAATACGAAATCTCTCTACACAATTCAAATTTTCCCTACACAATACAAATTGTCCCTACATAATACCATTTGCCCCTACACAATACCAACTGTCCCTACACAATACCAACTGTCCCTAACCAATTCAAACTGTCTCTACACAATTCAAACTGTCCCTACACAATAGCAACTGTCCCTACACAATACAAACTCTCCCTACACAATACCAACTGTCCCTACACAATACAAACTGTCTCTACACAATACAAACTGTCCCTACCTAATTCAAACTGTCAGTACACAATACCAAATGTCCCTACACAATAAAAACTGTCCCTACACAATACCAACTGTCCCTACACAATACAAACTTTCCCAACACAATACAAACTGTTCCTACACAATTCAAACTATCCCTACCAAATACCAACTGTCCCTTCAATTTACCAACCTTCCCTACACAATACAAACTGTCCCTACACAATACCAACTGTCCCTACTCAATACCAACTCTCTCTACACAATACCAACTGTCCCTACAAAATACAAACTGTCCCTGCACAATACCAACTCTCCCTACACAATTCAAGCTCTCCCTACACAATACCAACTGTCCCTACACAATACCAACAGTCCCTACACAATACAAACTCTCCCTACACTATACAAACTGTCCCTACACAATACGAACTTTCCCTACACAATACCAATATCCCTACACAATACCAACATTCCCTACATAATTCAAACTGTCCCTACACAATACAAACTGTCTCTACACAGTACAAACTCTCCCTACACAATACGAACTCTCCCTACACAATACCAACTTTCCCTACACAATTCAAACTGTCCCTACACAATACAAACTCTCCCTACACAATACGAACTCTCCCTACACAATACCAACTTTCCCTACACAATACCAACATTCCCTACACAATTCAAACTGTCCCTACACAATACAAACTGTCTCTACACAATACAAACTCTCCCTACACAATACGAACTCTCCCTACACAATACCAACTTTCCCTACAAAATACCAACTTTCCCTACAAAATACCAACATTCCCTACACAATTCAAACTGTCCCTACACAATACGAACCAACAAAATGCACCTTATATAAATTAATATTTTATTTTTATTATTTGATGTCTTCTACATCTCTCGAACCCGACAGTCCGTCTTAAGGAAAAACACACTCTACCATACCATAACTGTATATACAGCCGTCTTCCTGAAGATTTATATTTATTTATTTACTGCAGTTTATTTGTTACCCTTTTGCAGTGGTTATTTTACATTTAAACAAAACATGAAATTGGTCCGTCGGTTTCGAAATAAGTAGAACGCAACAAAAATTAAAAATTAAAATATTAATTTAGGAAAGTTGCATTTTGTTTGTTTGTGTTGTGTAATTGTATGGCGATGCATGGTGCAAAACACATAAAACTATCCCATTACAATTCTGGACAGGTCCTTAGTTTTAAAGCAGGTTGAGTCTCGTAGTACTCCTAGACAACCGGAACAGAAGGTAAGTAATGTTGTCAACCCTATGCACAGGTCGTTTCTACCACTTAGGAGACATCCCTGGTTCTCATAGAGCGGCTAGAACGATTACGTCAATGAAAAATACCAATGACCCCTTCTGGAATCGAACCTGCGAACTACCGGCTTGCAATGATAACTTGGAACCCTCTGACTTCTTTAAGGTCCATCTAATGTCAATGTCCCATGGTCTTTGTATCCTAATTACATTTACATGACAACTCAACAACAAAAATTATTACTTTTACAAACTAACTCCACGGAGCAGAGTCCTTGTTTAGAAACTAACAATTTCTCAGCTAGTCAAGAAATTCCACGCATTTTATGGAAATCGAGGGTTCATTACAGCATTCACAACAGCCCGATACCTGTCCCTGTCCTCAGCCAGATACAGTTCCCACCCCATCCTATTCTTGAAGCTGCATTTTAATATTATCATCCCATCTACGTCTAGGTCTTCCGAGTGCTCCCTTTCACTCAGGCTTCACCACCAAAACCCTGCATCCACCTGTCTTCTCTCCCATACGTGCCACATGCCCTACCAATCTCACTCTCCATTTGAACCCGAATTATATATGATACACACAAATTACGAAGCCCATCACTACCACTATACCGTCCTACCCATTCCCCTGTCACCTCATCCCACCCCCTCAGCTGGGACAGCGCAGGATGTACAGCGACTCGTTACGGGCTAGACGGTCGGGGGATCGAATTCCTTTGGTGTAGAGGTTTTCCGCAACCCTCTATATCGTCTCTGTGGCACACCCAGCCACTTATAAAATGGGTACCTGGTCATTCCTTTTGGTAAAGCGGCCGGAGTGTCGCGCTGACCATCCGTCCGCAATTAACGCCTTGGCTAAAGGAAGAGTAGAGGTATACTTTTGCTCCCCTCAGGTTACAGTAAGAGATTTATCCTTTACTTTTGACAATACTCAGTGCCCTGCTCCGAAACAGACTCCTTCAGTATGACAGTACAATTGACATGCACCAGCAACACAACACGGCATGTCACAATTTAATGAGAGCCGAGACTGCTGCTTTAGGCGTTCACAAATCACAATTACATGTATTGACAGTCACACTTTACGTTAGGTTATCAATTTACTCACGGCTACATGTTTCGGCTGTAACTGTGTGCCATCATCAAGAATTTTATATTCTCTTACACACGAAATTATATACACTGTATACCAAGGCGATATTCGACTTCACATTATAAACACTGCATACCAAGACGATATCCCACTTCATATTATATACACTGTATACCAAGGCA
>Ga0123352_10007279_pt1 | contig 17036 bp, 12 predicted proteins | sample TergutLab28metaG_FD_89700 | JGI IMG/M metagenome (GOLD analysis project Ga0123352, IMG submission 89700) | Labiotermes labralis P1 segment gut microbial communities from Petit-Saut dam, French Guiana - Lab288 P1 | ecosystem: Host-associated > Arthropoda: Insects > Digestive system > Gut ... | reverse complement strand
GCGGCTCAAGTACCGTTCCTTCAAGTTCGATCGCGCCCTCTTTTTTCGTCACGCAACATCCTAATCTCTATAAGACAACAGAAAACAGCCTGTTAGTTGAACAGACAGCAACGGATAAGTCTAACACACTTATTTAAACCCTCGCAAATGGGTGCAATTTTACTCATGTGCTCATTTTTTTGTTCACTTGTCACATTATCCTCCGAGGCTCTTTCTCTTCTGCTGCTTTGCCATCACTATCTTTTTTGCGATGCGAGAACAACATAAACCCACATGAGGCAAGCACTACTGCTGTCAATACCAGCAGCAACATCCCCGCATTGTCATCAGCCATACTCATTACGACTGTTGGTGTTTCTGGAATCGAAGTTGGCTCAATGGATATGTGCTCAATTTCTGGCTCAACTCTTTCATCTAGTGCGCTGATCACATAAAAGGGCATTTCGTCCATTGAGACGTCAGCACCATACACGGATAAATCCCATGTTCCCCGCATTGCATCCTCAATTACGACCTGCGAAAGAGTGCTGTCATTGTCTACACTAAATCCAGGATATCCGTCTGCAGCCGTAACTCCGTTAGGATCAGTCAATATAATATCAAGAGCACTTCCAGGCCACACCAAACCAGCGCGCACATCACTGGCTGCCGACACTTCGAATTGTCCAATTTCAACAGTCTGACCCTGATTGATAGTATCTGATCCATCAAGAACGACATTTGATGTCGCGCTCATCTGTGCTCGCATGTAAGCTCCGCTAAGACCTATCAGAGACGAGGCATCCTCTCTGACGTAGGTACCCCCTGTTTCATTGGCAATACTCTTAAGCAGGGGTTCATCTAGATCAAAGTCATAACCAAACCCAATTACATGAATGGTAATATCTAAACTGCTAGCTCGTCTTGCAGCAGCCATAACGTCCTCGTAAGAATTGCCAACGGTATCTACTCCATCAGACAAGAAAATCATCATCCTGTCACCGCTAGCATTTTCTAGCTGAGCAACCCCCAGCTCTAAGCCTGCTCTAATATTTGTCGCCGAATTAGCCCATAGGCCATCTATGGCATCAACTACCAAATCGTAATTTGCAGTGAGTGCCTGCTCCTCTCTTGCATCGTGATTAAAGCTCACAACACCCAGACCGACATCTCCCTGGCTTCTAGCCATGGATACAATAACTTCTCCAGCATCCTGTGCCGACGCAAGCTTCGATTGATTGCTGCCCAGAGCAAAGCTTCCCATTGAGCCTGATACATCAAAGACCATCGAGGTATTGTGAGTAAAGCTTGTGAGCTCACCAGCAGATCCACTCCTACTGCGCTCAATTTCAGCAATCGCAGCATTGACTACCCTCGCATACGCGCGAGCACCATCTTCGTTTGGATGGAACGATGCAGCACTATGTAGAGCCCGAGTCAAATCGGCCGGACCAGCAGGAACAATCAGTCCATGTATAAATGGATTAGCAGAATAAGCTTCACGCGTGCGAAATTCCTCAAAAACACAAACGAAGTAAAAGTTTTTTGACCCCCCACTATTCATCGACCCTACAACGTTTTCTAGGTCTGCATTCACTCTCTTAATGCTGGCGTTCAAATTTCTTGCGTTTCTAGTGCTGAAAAGCAATTGTGAGCCAAAGCTTCTACGCCCTTCGTATATAAGAGGTGGGTAGCCAGCAACAATAATCTTTGCCTGATTGCCCGCAGCCTCAAAAATCTGATTATACACCTCTTGAAAGCTTCCACCACTTTTCAATCTATTAAACCTCCACTCTGCCAAGTAGAGCGCAGGAGCAAAGGTGTTGATAGCCCCAGGCAAATCAACAATTCCCGCAACCATTACCGAAGCAAACCCAACGTCATTGCCACCAATTGTCAGAGTTACATAGTCAACCTCTCCATAAAGGTTGTAATCTTCAAATACATCAATTTGCGGAGGAAGTGTTCGCGAACCTGATCTCAATACGCCGCCCATTCGATCAAATTGGACCTGCGGAATACTGAATCTTTTTCTCTGCCCATCTGGCCCGAGGATGTCGGGAATTTTTGCTCCAGAAGATGCAACGAAGTGCCACCTTCCGTCTTTCCGGTAACTCTCAAGGTTTCCGCTCCAGCCCTCAATTTCAATTTGCCCTGGCCAGCTAAACATAGATCTATGCGCAAGAAAATATGGAGAATCGAATCTGGCTTCATTGCCCAAATCTCCACCAATATAGGGAGGAATACCTTCGCCCGAAGAATAAGAATCCCCCATTGATACTACATATCGTCCCTGCGCAACAGTTATTCCCAAAGATGGAGAAGCGAAAAGTGCGACAGCTAAAAGAATCGTAAATATCTTTTGGCAATTGCCCCGCGTTAAGACCAGTCTACTAAACCTCGCTTTGCACTTCGAGGAATAATTCATAATTCCAAGTCCTCTTCTGTTAGCGCTTCAAGAAGATGTCTGTTTATAACTGGAACTTGCACCAAAATAACTTCCCTGTCAGAGGGAACATGATATTCAAAAGTATTTTCCTCAGAATCATAATCTGTCAGGAAATCAGTTTCAGACAGCACTACAAAAGCATCAGGCATTGCTTCTGTAGCAAACGGAGTTTTTACAACTATCCTTCCATTGTTGATTATCAACACATAAATTGTGTCTGTATTTTCTGCATAAAAGAATGTGCTATACGAAGGAAATATCTCCTCTGACTCACCCTCAATCACTACAGCATCAAGAAACTCGCCGGCAAGATTAAAAAACGTAATCAGCTCCACATCTTCAAAGCCGCGCTGCCTCAAAGCTTCGCGCACCTCACTGACTGTTTGGAGATCAGGAGAAGTTGCTGCGTCAAAAGGAACATTTAGCTCTACATTTGCTGTGAGAGTGGTAGGAATACTGCCAGCGCCACCACCGCCTCCGCCACCACCCTGATTCTGGCTCAAGAACAACGCAAGCAGAACGGTGATGCCAATTGCCGCAATAACATATATCCATATATTGTTGGACTTTTCACCTTGTCCCACACTTTCATCTTTTGAAAAAGTCGACTGCTTCGACATATCTACCTCTTAATTATCCGTGTTGCCTGCCTTTAATTTTGTCAGTGTAACCCCATCAATTTCAGGGCACGGTTCTGAGTGTTGAGATAATGCGGTCTGCGTCTAGATTCCAAAAATCTTGCTCATCTTCAGGGTAAAGAATGGTAAAAGATAAGTATTTGCCATCCTCACCTCCGGGAACTGTAGATCCCCACCTGTGATACACCTGTCCATCAAACACACCGGAGATCAAATAGCGCTCACCCCAAAGCTCATCCACCTCAAAGGTGCCCTCACTCCAACCAATGTGTTCATTGAAAATACCCCTAAGTCCAGCTTCATGCCAAAGAGAGCCAAAGTGCACATCCATCCTAAAGCCACGACCTACTCTTGACTCTAAGATCGGTATTGTATCTGGATAGGTATTTCTTTCAGGACTCTCGAATGCCTCTAAAAGACCTGCATCATATTCAAATGCAATACCAAAGGCGGCACTTTCATACGTGCGAATATCCCCTGGTATTGCTACCTCATCCTCATATTCATTCTGCTCGCCAGATGCTGTACCATAGGGAGCCGTCTCAGAGCCAGTAAGCATATTTTCTGGCGATGAGTTCACCACTCCGCTGTTGCCGCCACCTCCAGCAGCAATCATCAATATAATGACTAATGCAAAACCAATGCCCGCTACAAGTGCATAGGGCAACAATTTTTTGTCGGACCCAAAACTAGGTGGAGACGGTTGCGGCTTTGGAGGTGGCAAAACTGTTTGCCCGTGCAACATTGCCTTAAAGGCTTCTGCGCTGTGTGGCCTATCATCAGGATCTTTGCTTAGCGCAGCTGCAATTACAGGCCGAATATCATCAGGTAGTCCCGCTGTCACGCTATCTGGAAGTTCTACCACTGGTTCATGCACTATGCGATAAAGAATAGACGTAGCGTCGCCACCACCCTCAATGTCAAAGGGGTTGGCACCCGTTAGCATCTCGTAGGCTATCACACCTATGGCAAAAATATCCGTTCTGCTATCTACCGGAAGACCCTTTGCTTGCTCTGGTGACATATACCCTGGAGTACCTAGCACGGTACCCACCTGAGTCTTTTTCTTCTTGGAGTCACCTGTCCTTGCAATGCCAAAGTCTGTTAATTGCACCCTGCGATCTTCAGTGAGAAAGATATTATCTGGCTTAATATCGCGATGCACAATGTCATTTTGATGAGCAAACCCCACTGCGTCTAGCAATTGGTCTAAAATCTGCAACACTGTTTGTGGGGGCAGGCTTCCTCCAATAAGCACATCATGCAAGGTTTGACCTTTGATGTACTCCATGACAATCACTGGTCTACCGTCGTAGACATCAGCTTCGTATATAGTGACAATGCCTGGGTGATTTAGCTTTGCAGCTGCTCTGCCCTCTTTGGCAAAACGTTCTGCAATATCTTCCTTGACATCTTCGGCCATGCCTTCTTCAAAGCGGGGTTCTTTTATGGCTACCTCACGCTTTATGCGTGAATCCCAAGCTCTCCAAACAGTAGCCATGGCACCTCTGCCTAGCTCACCGCGTATTTCATAAGGGCCTATAGTTTTAGTAGTCATATGCTCACAACCTCTATCTCTCAGCATCTTGATAGTCAATTTTTTCTAAATGCTCTGGATTATTTGTAATAAATAGCTCTGCTACATCCCATTCATCAAGTAGGTCAGCAAGCCATTGGCTACCATGATTCCCTTTAAGATTAATTAAAATTGGAGGGATTCCATCACCATTAGATGATCTCCAGAATGATTCGTCCAACTTGATAAATGATATTTTGCTATCATTCTCATCAGCGAAATTCACTTCTGTACCAAATAGGGGCTCTTGGGAGTCTGGTCTGAAAGTGATCGCCCTATTGTCATTATCTCGAATTTCTTGTGGCAAAGAACCTTCTGCGCACTCATTAGTAAGAAAGCGAAGTCGCAGTGGACTCTCGCTCGATGCTTCTAAAATCCTCCATTTGTATGAGGTGTCCTCATCTCGTCCTTCTGTCTGATTGGCGGCACCAGGAACACCTTCTCCAGAAGCATTGATTGTCGTTGCCGGATTCTCATTTTCGACCTGGTCTAACTCACAAGAATCATCATTACTCTGAGCAAGCCACACACCAGCAGCAATCACCACAAGCATAAACAACCCAATAAAAAGGGCTGCCCGCTGACTGAGAAATCTCTTACCGAGAACAAGTTTTGGAATTTTAGCTTTAAAAGCCTTCCAGTCTTGAACGGCCAAGACTACCGTTGCATTATCATCAGTGTCAGACTTCAATGCAGCAGATGTCAGTAGTTCAGCTGCACCCTCAATCGTTTTACCCATGCTGGCAGCTTCAGCAAGGGCATTTGAATCTAATACTGTTGATACCCCATCACTGCAGAGCAAAAGCATATCACTCCGAGTAAAATCAGCATGCGTCAAATCAGCATCTTCTGCACCATTAAAACCAAGAGCTTTTTCTACCACATTTCGCTTATCATGCTTTTGTGCCTCGTCCTCTGTGATGAGACCATCTGAAATCATTCTAGCGACAAGTGAGTGGTCCTTGGTCAATTGCTCTGCGCTACCTCTTCGGATTCTGTAAGCTCTACTATCTCCTACATGTGCAATCCATGCCTTTGTAGGGCTTACGAAAGCTCCTACAAAGGTTGCGCCCATGCTCTGATTGCCCCTGTTCTGCATTTCAGCAAGAATTGTCCGATTTGCACTTTCAATCATTTCTCGAAGCGCATAATCTACATCGAGATCCACTGGCTCACTTTCCACAATCTCAATCAGTGATTCAATATATGATCTCGCTGCCTCGCAGGCCAACTGGCTTGCAATGTCTCCACCCTGATAGCCGCCCATGCCATCGCTCAGCATAACAAAGGCTTTAATTCCATGGGGAAACCCTTTTACCCCTGAAAAGTCTTTGTAGTAGTAACAATCTTCATTGTGTTCTCGTGGACCTGTAACAGAACTACCAGCTATATTCATGCTTATTCTCCAGTAGAGCTCAAGGTGAAATTATTGTCAGACTCTGTGCTCGAATGAGCAGGCGCTGAGTGTTTAGGCAGCTTCCTTTTCGTGCGCGCACGTCGCGACAATACAAAGGTTAAAATCAATAGCAAGACAAATGTTCCTGTGGCAATCACAAGAATCTCCAAGGACCAATCTTGGGCAAGAGGTGCTGTTTGCGCTGGTCGAAAAAGATCTTTTTGCATCACCGCAAAAACATGAGCACGCTGAGCATCCCCACTCAATTTAAGTGTGTACACTCCCGGATCAGGCACATCTAACTGTACTGTCAGCATGCCATCAGCACCCCTTGTGACAGTGAGCACATCTGAGTCCAGGGTGTTGCCATCGTGAATTAGCTTGAAATCAGGGGTTGCCCCGTCAGCAATGATGCCCAATTCGATTAATCGCGTGCCCTCTTCAACCACTGCAATCTCAACGCTATCCTCTTGGGCGGGGCTCATGCTGTGGTCAGCCAAATTCAATCCCAACGAAGAGAAGCGCGCGCTCATAAAACTGAGCCTTAAGTCATAAGTATCATTAGAGTTGTGGGCTGACCCACCCGTCACTGTAGCGATCTCCTCAAGAAACGCTACATCTGACTGGTCCTCTACTCCAAAGGCAATTGTGTCAATAGCTATGCCGTCTCGAGCTGCCGCAGCAACAGGGCCACTCATAATCTCTTCTGCGCTCATGCCAACAGTGGGCAGTCCGTCTGAAAGCAAGATTATTCGCTTGTCTGCCGACCGTGGACTGTCTGCCAAAGCATCAAGCGATGCTTCTAGGGCAATACCCATGTCAGTCCATCCTCCGACCTCAATATCTTGAACCTTTTTGCGCGCATCATCGTCATGGCTAGAGGTAATATGCGTCACCTCTGTATCAAAGGTAAATACATCTATGCTTTCTGGTACGGCATAGGGTTTTCCTGAACGCACCGACACCGAGAGCAAAAAGTCATTAGTGGCAAGAATTGCAGCATCCAGCATAGCTAAACCATTTTCAATTTCCCTGCGCATGCTACCAGAAATATCAACAGTTAATACCGTGCTGATATGGGTAACTGGAGCCTCCTCTGGAAACCATACTTGATAGAATTCGCGCAGTGCAGCTCTCGAGTCAGGAGCAGTAACATAGGAGTCGATGGCACTTAGCTGAGCGATGGGTCTGCTGTCTAACCTTTCATAGCCTTGATCTAGAAACCTTGTTGTAGGCTCCCATAGATCAGAGAGACCAATTGCCTGAGAGATTGTTGCCCGCACGTTCGCGTTAGCAATTTGAGCAGATACGGTTGTAGGTAACGATAAATCGTTTTCTACACCTGCTCCATCACTTGTACCAAAGCCAATATCTTCGGCTGCACCACGCACCCCAAGTGATTTTATAACGTTGGGAAATGGTCTGTTGTTGAGCTGCGACAAAAAATCGCTTTCCTGATGCAATTCCTCGACCGACAATCCAGCACCATCTGCCAACCTTTCCCAAACACGTACCTGCGGAAAGTATGTCAGGGCACTATAACCTTGATGGGGCGTTCCCATAAACATTAAGCCAACTACATCTGCTCTAGAGCTCTGCTTTATATCGGCAAAGTCTTGAACATACCTGCGCACCTGAAGGCCTGAGGGGCCCGTAGAGACAATCATCGTCTTTGGCTGAGAGCCAAAGGTGGCAATTTCATCAAGGGCCCACACAATTTGATCTGCTGTGATTGGATTCTGCGCAGAATCATGCAGAAAAAAGGTAGCTGGGGGATACAACCCTTGCACACTGTCACACTCTGACCACCAATTTGGTAGCTGAGTGCTTTCAAGGTGCAGTGTATCCTCACTATTCATCACTTCAACATCTTCCCCCAACCAGTGCAGGCGAAATAAGTCAGCATCGCCTAGTGATGAATCAACAAGAAGCACCGAGGGGCGGAGATCAACCTCAGCTGCAAAAGCGCTATCATCTGTCACGAAAAGTGCACTAGCAAGCACGCAGACAACGACAAATGCAAGAACACAAAGTCGTATTGGATTCTTTGTCATGATAAATCTCGTCTGTAAAGTCTACTCTTTACTGTATGGTCGAGAATACAAGTGTCGTATCACCAACACTTATGAGGCTTCCGTTGGTAATTTCTTGAAGGCCCGCTATCTTAGAGCCATTTACACAGGTTCCATTGCTGCTATTGTCATCAAAAATCTTCCATAAGCCATTTTCATACTTGAGCTTTGCATGCAAACCTGACACCTTTTCATCAGAAAGAATCACGACATTGCCTGGATTTCGCCCAATTGTCACATCACCTGCAGGCAAGTTCCAGGATTTACCATTATCTGCTCCACTCTCTGCCTTGAGGATGGCTACAGTGGGTCGATCAATAATGGTGACAGCCGCAGGTCTAATTCTTGGCTCTATAACGGTATCTCTGTTGCCCCCCTGTCCTCCAGGTGCTACAACAGGTGAAGGGTTTTGTTGGGGAATATTCACAGCAGGCGGTATGTTTTGGACTGGTGCAGATGCGGGAGTTCCAACACTAGTTCCAAAACTAGGTCCAGCTTTATGCTTCGGCACCAAGCTCGAATACATAATGACCGACAAAATCGAAACAAGCATGCCTGCCAAAGCAACGAGGGCAATAATTGGACCATATCCATTCGCAAGCCAGTTTACATTAAAATTCACTGCTGACTCATAAAGAGGTTGCCCTGGTTCAGCCATAAGCCTCACGCGCGTATTGACCGCGTCTGCTGTTCCAGTAAAGCGAAAGATGAATGCAGGAATAACAAGAAAAACACCCACCATTGATAGAATTCGTGGTGTCAAGGCAACATCACCTTTGCGCCTGGTGTTTGAATCAAAGAATACCCACAGGGTTATTCCTAGAGCAGCCAAAAGCAAGAGATACATCCCCCACTCAAAAAGCCACGACCATCCCGCAACGCCATGTAAGGCAGCCTCCATCGCTGCCCTATCGAACATTATTTGGATTTCCATTGTTTGCTCTCCCCTTCATACTCAAAGATATATTGACAAGGGGTTGGCGGTCCGCAAAAAGGTGCCTGACCCCTTTGCGAAATACCGTCAAAGATTGCAATTGATGCATTCAGAGAAAAGTAATAAGGTCAGACACCTCGCTACTCTCTGAATGCCAATTGTCAAATTGGACAATATTAAATTGTTTGCCACCTATTTCTAGACAGTACTTCGCATTTGGTAGTGTAGCACGAAATTATGACGCTCAAATATATTTCCTCTCACGGCGACCCACGCGCACTTTGCTCAAAGCGAACTTTTACTCAAGCTACCCCACCTACTATTGGAGGCATAAATGATTCTTAGGATTCGTCACGAAGATACTCGCACAGATAGGGTACTGCAAATGCCAGCTTGTCTCGCCCTGCAGAAGCAATGATTTCTGCCTCTATGAGACGATTGCGATAGGTCTGCACAACGTTACCTTGGTACTCTTTGGTACTTCTTGCGCAGAGGTCGCCATGCTTGATACTGACCTCATCATTTGGCACTTGCGCGGTAACGAGCGGGCAACTAAGCTGCTTGCAGCAAATCAAAAGCACTATCACTTTATTCCCTTGCTGGAAATGGAAACCTTTAAGGTGCGCTAACTAAGGCGCACTAACAGGCAGCGCAGAGATCCCTATCACGTGCGGGACGACAACACCAGACTTAACCCGAGGTTCATTCTTAGCCTTTAGCAGTTCAATACTAGACCTACGGGGCAGTGGTCGCTTCCGTGAATTTCTGCGTATATCGGAGTATCCACCACGCGTGGCACTAAACGCTCCGAGCAAAGAAAGTAGTCAATGCGCCAGCCGACATTGTTAGCACGAGCATTAGCACGGTAAGACCACCAGGTATAGAGCTCTGGCACATCTGGATTAGCCAAACGGAGCGGATCTACAAATCCCGCAGCTAGCAGTTCGCTTAGCTTTGCACGCTCTTCATCTGAAAAGCCTGGCTTTCCTCTATTGGGCTTTGGACGCGCAAGGTCAATTTCTTCGTGGGCGCAGTTGAGATCTCCCCCAATAATGACCGGCTTATCAGTATCAAGTCTCGTCACAAAAGCGCGAAAAGCATCTTCCCAGCGCATACGAAAGTCCATGCGAGCAAGCTCAGGCTGAATGTTAGGTGTGTAGACGTTGACGACCCAAAAGTCCTCAAATTCACAAGCGGTGATACGTCCTTCGCGGTCCAGGTCTAGGCCAGGGTTTGCACCATCTGCCAAAGCGTCATCAGAGCTAGTATCAAAACCAGTCCTGCTGTCATGGTCAAACTCCACCACCTCAACAAGGGTAGTCACAACACGCAAAGGCTCACGTTTTGAAAAAACGGCAGTACCGCTATAACCCTTCTTTTCGGCATAGCTCCACGACTGAAAATATCCAGGCAATTCAAGCTCGATTTGACCTTCTTGCAACTTGATTTCCTGCAGCATAAAAATATCAGCATCCAGTGCCTCAAAGTGTTCCATGAAGCCCTTTTTCAGATTTGCCCGCAGGCCATTTACATTCCACGAAATTAGTTTAGTCATACCCCTATTGTAGCCGATATTCCTGTAGTTTCACTTGAATCTACATCTAACGAGAGCTGTGTAGGCAGGCTCTCTGACCAGAAACTATCGTGCGCGTAGCATGAGCATTCAATCGAGGGATCTAGCTGCACCCTCGGCTAGTAGACAACTACTTTTACCTTCTTTTTTGCATAACTAGAACTAAAGGTAAGGTAGCTAGTACCCTTCTTTAAACCCTTGATGGTGACCTTTTTGCCACTGCTAATAGCAGTGCGGTCTGTTAGCGTGTAAGCATTCCATGATCCCTTGCCTTTGGTCATGGCAGATTTTCCTGTTGTTGAGATACTGGCAACCTTAGGCTTACTGCTGATCCAGCTCACCTTCACACGCTTTTTAGTATTAAAGCAGGGTGCAACTTTCAAGCTCACGGATTTGCCTCGCTTAACTTTGATAGTTGACTTTGAACTGAGCATGCTGAGCGAATAGGGTGAGCCTGTCTCCACAGCAGAAAAAGGGCCTTTTCCATTGGCGTTAACGGTCGCTACGCGGAAAGAATAATTGGTATTCTCTTTTAGTCCCGTTACCGTGTAGCTATAAGTCTTTTCCGTGGTATTAATTGTCACGTTTTTCCATGCACTCTTATTGGAGACACGATATTGCAAAATGTAGCCTGTTGAAGGATAGCTGCATAAGTTGTCTCTGGTCCAGGTCACCCGAACACCATTTTCTCTACGCGCAACCTTGTCGATGCGTGGTTTATAGGGCAAGCCAAGCGCTGCTTCAAATGCAGCAGCAGCATCCACAGCACCTGCGCCTGTTTTTTGGTTGCCCCGTGTGCCGATGGGTCTTGCTGTCTTAATGAGTATACTTTGCACTTGCGCTGCAGAAAGATTGGGAGAAGCCCTCCAGACCAGTGCTGCAGCAGCAGCAACATGAGGAGCCGAAAATGATGTTCCTGTTAAGTAGTTATACTGATTGCTGCGACCAAGTGTAGCGATTTGCTCGCCAGGAGCTGCTATGTCGACATTACGATTATAGGTTGAAAAGCTTGACCACTGTCCTGCTGGCCCAATGGAGGCAACAGAGAGCACTGGTGCGTAATTAGCGGGATAGTAGGCATAATTTCCCACTGCGGCTGAATTTCCTGCACTGGCAATAACGAGGATGTCCTGCGCAATAGCCGCGTCAATTGCCTGCTGTAAATATGCAGGGAACACAACACCACCCAATGACAGATTGATAATGCGCGCATTCTCCTGCCTTACTACGTCACGAATCGCATTGGTAACTGCGGAGAGATATATATTGTTTTCTGCATCTGCCACCTTGTAGATAATCACCTTATTATCCCAGGCAGCACCAGCGATTCCCTTTCCGTTATTTGTTGCTGCACCAATAACACCAGCTGTTCCTGTTCCGTGACGAGCAACGACCGCATTAGATTGTGGAATAACACTTTTTCTATCTGAGGCAAAATCATAACCCTCGACAATGTTAGGTCCTCTATCTTCTATCTTCATATCAAATCCTGTATCGATAACAGCAATCGGTGCGGTGTTTGCATCTCCCTTTGCTGCATTAAGGCGAGGCCACACTTTTGAAAAATTTCCTCCAGGAAAGGCATTGAGACCCCATGAACTGAGTGCTCTCGCATTGCTGCTGTAATAGGGATCGTTGGGTGTCGCGGTATAGGTAACAAGAGGGTCTATGAGCACATCAAAGTCAACAAAGTCATACAAGTCTGAGTCCATAAGCTCACTTATAATGTCCTCTGTTATTTCTGGGTCACTCTCGACAATTACTAAAGTGTCTTGATCGCTTTCATCGGGATTAGAGATTATTTCTGTTTCTTCACTTGCTCCCAAGGTTTCTGTGGCATCAATGATGGATTCCTCTATTTCCTCTAGACTAGAATCTGCTTTTGGCCAAGCAACAATACGTGTGGGGTCTACTCCTGGATCACCTATGGAGAGGCTTGTGAATTCTTCGCTTCCTGTCAAAGCTGCGGAATGAACCTTGGTGTCTACGGCAATACTTTTGGCAGCATATGCATCAGAGGGAAAGCTTGTAGCTGCCATGAGTGCAGGCAGAGCAATCGCAAAGAGCATTAATACCGCAAGCAAGAGTGGGCTAAGGCGTATATGATTTCTTTGTCCTGACTGTTTTGGCGAGTCCATAATTATGCTCCCTACTGAGTGGGATGCACGGAATTCTTCCCGATTAAGCATTCCGCACGGTGCTCTAGTGAAGATAATTATAACAGAATTTCGACAAAATGTTCACATCTTCAGCGCATTATTCGCACATTTTGACCAAAAAATAATCCAAGACGTCGACTTGGGAATTCAGGCTAGGTCAGCAATTGATTTTTAGGAAAAGGTACACTGCAAGATGTCTCCACTTCGGCTCTTTCAGAGCCTTCGGTCGACATGACAAAAGAATAACAAAGAGCAAGCGCAGAGATGGGAGCTTAGTTTTATCTAAGACACTGAGCGCTCTGTGAGAATTAGAGGACCGTCCTCGGTTACTGCCACCGTATGCTCAACCTGTGCGGCACGCGAGCCATCACGTGTTACTACCGTCCATTTATCGTCACGTGTTATCACATCATCGCCGCCCAGAGTAAACATGGGCTCTATCGCAAAGACCATGCCTGGCTTGAGGACTACGCCCTTGCCTGCAGTTCCCTCGTTGGGAACGTTAGGCTCTTCATGCAGGGACTGACCTACTCCATGTCCGACATACTTTTGGATAATACCCAGACCAGCAGCACGCCCAATTTTTCCAATGGCATGACAGACATCGCCCAGCCTATTGCCAGGAACACACTGCTCGATACCGGCAGCAAGTGCAGCGCGCGTCACCTCGATGAGCTGCTGTGATTGCTGGTCAACCTCCCCCACAGCAAGCGTATCGGCATTGTCGCCAACCCAACCTTTGTAGGTAGCGCCAACATCAATGGTAAGAATGTCCCCGAAGCAGAGTTTTACGTTTTTACTGGGGATTCCGTGGACGACCTCGCTGTTGATGCTGGCACAAATAGACGCAGGAAAACCCGCATAGCCTAAGAAGGTCGGTGTAGCCCCTGCATCCCGAATGGCCGCCTCTGCGATAGCGTTGATTTCAAAGGTGCTGATGCCTGGCTCGACTGCTTCAAGTGCCTGCTGCAAGGCGTTTGCTGCAATCGCACCAGCCTCACGCATCTGCTCAATCTGCGCCGGAGTCTTGATGATTATGTTGTTAGAAAAAAAGCGTGACACTGATGGTACTAATCGCCGCTATTGCCATTGTTCGAGACGATGCTCTTCACGTCATCCCATACAGCATCAACGGGACGATTGCCCTCAATTGAATGCAGGATGCCCTTGCCGCGGTAGTAGTCAATCAGAGGAGCCGTGCTTTGCTCGTAGACCTCAAGGCGCTTGCGCACGACTTCTTCTTTGTCGTCAGCGCGTGTTTCAAGGATGCAACCACAGATGATGCAAGACTTCCCTTCGGCTGCCGTAGTGGTCCTACCACACGCTGCACAGAATCTGCGATTACAAATGCGCTTAACAATAACCTCGGGATCAATGTCAATGGCTATTGCCACATCAAGTGAACGAGAAAGTTCTGCCAACTGCTCATCAAGAGCAATGGCCTGGGAAGTTGAGCGGGGGAATCCATCAAGGATGAAGCCGTTTTTCGTGTCATCTTCACCCAGCCTGTCCTTAATAAGATCGATAATCATCTTGTCAGGAACAAGCTCACCCGCATCCATAAAGCTCTTCGCTTTAATGCCCAATGCTGTGCCTGCACTTACAGCAGCACGCAGCATGTCGCCTGTAGAGATATGTACCATGGCATAGTTATCAACGAGCCTGGCTGCTTGAGTACCTTTTCCTGAGCCTGGAGCACCCAATAAAATGATGTTCATAATCTACCTTTCTTAGTTAAAAAACCACGCTCATGATAGCACAGTGCTTGCTGTGGTTTTCTAGGAATCTTTAATGCTCACTTAATCCTCATGTAATCATCCTGTAATGGTTTTTTAATTGCGGCTTAATCCTTCTATCACTGAACTTTAATGCACTTTCGCTACCATGCACAGCAATCGTGAATTTCTGCCCCTGCGCGAACCTGTTTAGACACGGTCTTACCAGCCTTAACTCATTCGTGCGAAAGAAAGGATGTCATCATGCGACCCACCCTGCCTAGAGCTTGTCACAAGAGGGTGCTCAGTCTTTTGCTGAGTATAGTTGTAGCAATTGCGAGCATCTCTCCTCTGATGCTCCTCATGCTGTCCGCTGAATCTGTGGCTGCGGTACCTGCAGCCACTCGCAGGTTTGATACACAAAGTAGTCACGTGGGGCCTGTTGTGCACAGTTCAGGGCAATACCCTGCTTACTGCCTTGACCACGGAGCGGCAAGTCCTGATGGCAGAGTGCTTAGCCGAGGCACCAAACTGTCTCGCTCTGCTGGCAGTTTGGGAAGGTCGATATCCATTGCGCTGGATCTAGGTCCCAACACCACCTCTGGAGGTACGACAATTAATGGCATTAGCTTGAGCAATCTTGAGTGTCGCATGGCTGTGCAACTGGCAATATTTAGGCTACAGGGTGAAAACCTTGCCTACAGTAGTTCTACCGACCACTGGCGCGCATCAACCTGGATTATGAATCGCGCGCTCAATGAAAACACGGTGCAACACAATCGCTACTGGCGCTATGAACCAGCAGCAGGAAGTGGTGTGCAGACAATGGTGTTGTCACTGGGCGACCCCCTAACAGCACGTGTCCGCGTACAGAAAACTGATAATGAAGGCGAGACTCTTTCTGGGGCAGTGTTTGGCATGTGGACGAGCAGCTCTGCGGCGCAAAGTGGGAATACCAGCAGCTCAAGTTTTGTTGGTCGAAGCAGTTCAAATTCAAGTGGAAATGCGTGGTGGTATCGGGTTCCTGTTGGGGAAACATACTATATGAGGGAGTTGTCCCCACCACCGGGATATGTACTTAACCCAAGAGTGGTCAGTGTCAGGCCAGACAGAGGTGATGACTCTGAGGCAGAGGACAGCAGCTTGCCGAGTTTCACCGCAGGAACAATAGCAAACACCCCTGAGGCAAAGGGACGCATTGAGCTGACAAAACAGTCGGTGTCAAGCGAAGGCTACGTGTCCAGTGCCAGCGTACAGGGAAACCCTGCCTACAGTCTTGCGGGAGCTGTGTATGGCATTTGGACAAACAGAGCAGCAGCTGATGCAAAAAATCAGAGTCACAATTCTTATATCGGTCGTATGACAACGAACGCAGGTGGCGAAGCTCGTTACGACGAGTTGCTTGCCGGGACCTACTATGTGCGAGAACTTACTCCGCCACCAGGGCATGTTCTTGACGAGGCAACTCACCGCGCAACTATTGTCGCTACAGGCACTACTGAGCCCAGTGTAGCTCAGGTGAATTCCAGTGATGAACGACGCTTTGGAAGTGGGTTGACGATTCAAAAGCGGGACAAAGAAACAGGTCAGGCTTTTGCGGCAGCAGGTGCAAGTCTTGCTGGTGCAGAATTCGAGCTACGCTGGCCTGACCCCAGTGCAAGCGGAGGATGGCGGGTGCAGCGCCTTGTTACCAACGCAGAGGGACAAGCCAGCTATCATGCAATAGGTGCCTCAATGCCGGGTATTCCCATCGGCAATTTCCAAATCCGAGAAGTGCGTGCGCCTGAAGGTTACCTGATTGACCCGGAGTTTAGCAATTGGCGCAGCTACACCGTACTCGACTCAGGAGGAGCAGAGCGCCCTCTTGAAATATCACTTGCTGATATCAACCCGCAAGTATCGCAGCCCCTCATTCGTGGCAATATAGCCATTCGCAAATATGGTGGCGAGCTTGCCGATATCATTACTCCGCTTGCAGGCATTCGTTTTCATATTGTCGACAATATGTCCAGCAGTAAAGACGGCAGACCCAATCCGCGCTACAGACAAATTGTGGGCACGCTCGTCACCAATCAAGAAGGTTACGCACGAAGCCGGGATTTAATTCCTGCACAATCACAGTGGAATGGGAGGGATTTTACAAATGGCTTCCTCGAATATGGAGACTATCTGCTACGAGAGGATTCTAGTTCGCTACCCTTTGGTTTGCAGCCGATTAAGGACATGCCCTTTAGCATAAAGGACCATGGTGTCGAGCTAAACTATCACCTCTTTAATCAAGAAATAACCGCAGCCCTGACAGTGGTCAAACGTGATGCGGAAACAGGCAAACCCATCCCGATTGCGGGCACGCAATTTCAGATTCTTGACAAGGATATGCAGGTAATGAACTTCACTATCAATTATCCGCATACAAGTAAGATAAGCACTTTCACCACTGACGAAACGGGACAAATCAACATCCCCGAGACCTTAAAGCTGGGAAACTATTTTCTTAAAGAGGTGCAAGCCCCCGATGGTTATCTTCTGTTAGACAAACCCCTTG